>Ga0169931_10000195_pt1 | contig 95857 bp, 90 predicted proteins | sample Kivu_15m_20L_FD_129675 | JGI IMG/M metagenome (GOLD analysis project Ga0169931, IMG submission 129675) | Freshwater microbial communities from Lake Kivu, Western Province, Rwanda to study Microbial Dark Matter (Phase II) - Kivu_15m_20L... | ecosystem: Environmental > Aquatic > Freshwater > Lake...
CTGCCATCCACCGATTACTGGTTCAAGGTAGAATACCTCGAAAACAACCAAAACAAAGAATTTAAAGCACATTTTACGTTAAAAAGATAAAACAAAAAACTCCTGATTTCTCAGGAGTTTTTTTGTATATAAAAGTAAAAAAATTAACGCTTTGATATATTGTTGTGTTTTATACTTATATATTAATACATGATTTAACATGAATGATACATGTAAAGTTATTAATTAATCATAATAATCATTTTAAGAAACTAAATTTATCAATGCAAAAACTTATTTAATTGTAATTTTGTAATAGTTTACAGTTATAATTTATGCTTTATCGTTTGCCCCATTGGTTAATAGGTTTATTTTTAACCGTAACTATTTATGCTCAAATTCCTGCTGGATATTATAATGCTACAAATAATTTAAGTGGAGATGATTTAAGAAATTCGCTAAAAACCATAATTTCAACAAATCATGTAAGAATTAGCTATTCTGCTGTATGGACAGCCTATCAAGTAACAGATACTCGGCCAGCTCCAAATAACCAAATTATTTGGGATATGTATAGTGATATTCCTAGCGGAACACCTATCTATTCATTTACCGTTGGAGTCAATCAATGTGGAACTGCATCAGAAGAAGGGGATTGCTATTCAAGAGAACATTCGTTTCCTTCTTCCTGGTGGGGAGGTTCTAGTTCTACTACTGCTTTTCAGTATACCGATTTGCACCATTTATTTCCGGCAGATCAATATGTCAATTTAAAGAAAAGTAATTTCCCTATTGGAAATGTATCTTTAACATCGAATCCATGGGTTTCAACCAATGGAAGTATGGTGGGAGCTTGTGCGGAAATTGAGTATTCCGGTAAAGTATTTGAACCAATAGACGAATACAAAGGTGATTTTGCACGGGCTTATTTTTACATGATCACTCGATACAAAGACTTGATTCCAACTTGGACACAAAATTTTCCTACGCAAGCATTGGCACAAATTACAGAAGGAGATAATTTCAAGACATGGTATGTAAATATGTTACTTCAATGGCATTTGAATGATCCAGTTAGTCTCAAAGAAATTAATAGAAACAATGCAATTTATTATAACACCATTCAAGCAAATAGAAATCCTTACATAGATCATCCTGAATTTGCACTAGCTATATGGGGAAATATGAACTTTACAGTTCCCATACCAAACGCTTTGGATGCTCATAATGTGTTATGGAATGATTTTACAGCAAATTGGGAATTAGAGGATACCGAAAATGTAGATGGTTATTTTTTAGATGTAAGTACCAAATCATCATTCAATCAAGTTATTCCGAATACCCCAATTGATTTATTTTTTTCAGAATATGCAGAAGGAACTTCAAATAACAAATATTTAGAAATTTATAATGGAACTGAAAACATCATTAATTTAAGTAATTATCAAATTCAATTATACTCAAATGGTGCTACAAGTCCGACAACGACCAATACTTTAAGTGGATTGTTAGCATCACAAGAAACTATTGTTCTAAAAAATTCAGCTGCAACAATTTTTACAGGAGAAAGTACTAGTATACCTGCAATAAATTTTAATGGAAATGATGCCATTGCACTATTTAAAATTTCCACCAACAGTTTTGTAGATATTTTTGGTAGAATTGGAGAAGATCCAGGATCTGCATGGACAGCTGGAAATCATACTACTGCTGACAGAACTTTAATTAGGAAATCATCCATTAAACAAGGTATTACTCAAAATCCGAGTAGTGGCTTCCCATCATTGGCTACTGAATGGGAAGTTTATCCATTAGAATATGTAGATAATTTAGGTGAACACGCTTTTGCAACTGAAATTGTAATTCCAGACCTTTTAACAAACTATGATAATGTATTAATTAATAATGTAAATACCACCCAATGGAACGTTACTGGTTTAAATATGGATACTGATTATTACTACCGAGTGAGAGCAAAAGCAGGAAATTTGAAATCAGCTAACTCCAATGTGAAATCATTAAAAACCAGAAAAGGAGCATTTTGGGCTTCAAATGGATGGTTAAATAACATTACTCCTGATTTAACTACTGATGCAATTATTGATTTTAATTACGAATCAGCCACACAAGGAACTTTTACAGCAAAATCTTTGTGGATTAGAAATGGTATTTTTAAAGTATCAGAAAATACCTCAATAACTGTAGAAGAAAATATCAATAATTTAGGAAATGCAAATCAGATAGTTATTGAAAATAATGCGAGTATATTTCAAACGCAAAACACATCAAACAATGGTGAAGCAACTATCAATCGAAATTCTTCAGAATTAAGAAGATTGGACTATACTTTATGGTCGGCTCCTGTTATCGATCAAAACTTAAAAGATTTTTCGCCATTAACTCTGGAAAATAGATTCTATATTTACAACACACAAACAAATTTTTTTAACACAATTAATTCTTTAACAAACCATTTTGCAAGTGCGAAAGGATATTTGATTAGAATGCCAAATAACCACCCTACTACCCCATTAAAATGGAATGGTGTTTTTACTGGAACTATTAATAATGGTGATTACCAAGTAATTTTACCATCTGTTTCCAATACATTTGGTTATCATTTGGTAGGAAATCCATACCCCTCTCCTATTCATGCCAAAACTTTAGTTCAGAATAACCCAGCTATTACCGGTGTATTATATTTTTATAGAAAAACCAACAATCCAAACCAAGCTACAAATCCAACCCCAAGTTATTGCACGTGGTCAGCTGCTGGAGGAACCAACGGAACATTTGTAAATAATGGTCAAGCCCAAGTTTTTGATCCGTTAGGAATTATTCATGTAGGACAAGGTTTTTTTGTACAAGCATTAAGTGCTGGAGGTGTATTAAATTTCACAAATAATTTAAGAATCTCAAATTTTAATAACCAATTTTTTAAATCTAATACTTTAAACACGTCAACAAATTACTCTAGAATTTGGTTGAACTTAATTGGTTCAGAAGGCAGATTTTCTCAAATGGTAATTGGGTATTTTGATAACGGTACAAATAACTTTGACCCAGAAGTAGATGCTTTATATTTTAACGATGGAGATACGGGAATTTCTTCCATACTAGAAGATAAGTTTTTAACCATTCAAGCTAGAGATTTGAATTTTTCTACCAATGATACTTTTCCTTTACACATAAAAATTGGTCAAGAAGGAACTTATCAAATTACAATAGATCAACTAGATGGTATTTTTAATAATGGAAATACTCCAATTTATCTAGAGGACTTATTTACACAAACTATTCATTTATTGAATAGTGGTGCGTATTCATTTTACTCTTCTTCAGGAAACTTTTCTAATCGATTTGTCATGAAGTTTAACAATACCCCACTAAATAATTCTTCCGAATCAATTAATTCATTATTGGCTTTATACAAGGATGGAAAAATTCATTTACAATTGCCTGAAATAAGTAATTATCAAGTGAGTTTATTTGATTTATCTGGTAGAATGATGAATCAATGGAGTGTTTCTAATGAACGAATTTTCAGCATAGATATTACAAACTTAAACCCTCAAATATATTTGCTACATGTTATGGATAGTAACGGAAAATTGTTTCAACAGAAATTACAAGTCCAGCCATAAAAACAACATATAATTGCTTACAAAAGTTGTCAAGAAGTTTTTTATATCTTTTGGCAACTTTTTTTTTACTCCTGTTTAAATGGAGTAATTTTGCGAAACTAAACAATAACAATACATGAATCCTAACTACACACAACTACAAGATTTTGTTACACAAGTCAGAAGAGATATTCTTCGAATGGTACATGCAGTAAATTCAGGTCACCCAGGGGGTTCTCTTGGATGTTCGGAGTTTTTTGTGGCAATGTACCAACACATTTTAAAGCACAATACTAATTTTAGTATGGATGGTAATGGAGAAGACTTGTTCTTTTTATCAAACGGACATATTTCTCCTGTTTTTTATAGTGTTTTGGCAAGAAGTGGGTATTTTTCAGTAGAAGAATTATCTACTTTCAGAAAATTAAACACTCGTTTACAAGGACATCCAACTACGCATGAAGGCTTACCTGGAGTAAGAATTGCCTCTGGTTCGTTAGGACAAGGAATGTCGGTTGCTATTGGTGCAGCTTTATCTAAAAAACTAAATAACGATACCCAACTAGTGTATTCTTTGCACGGAGATGGAGAATTACAAGAAGGACAAATTTGGGAAGCAGCCATGTATGCAGCTGCAAAAAAAGTAGATAACTACATTGCAACCATTGATTACAACGGACAACAAATTGATGGACCTACCGAAGAAGTACTTTCCCTTGGAGATTTAAAAGCTAAGTTTTTTGCTTTTGGTTGGGAAGTATTAGAAATCAAAGAAGGGAATCAATTACAAGCCATTATAGAGGGAATGGCACTAGCAAAATCAAAAACCGGAAACGGAAAACCAGTTGCAGTATTATTGCATACCGTAATGGGTAATGGTGTTGACTTTATGATGCATACCCACGCTTGGCACGGAAAAGCTCCAAACGATGAGCAATTAGCCAAAGCTTTAGAACAAAATCCGGAAACTTTAGGAGATTATGGAGTGGCAACTCCAAACGCAAAACATGTATATACCAATTGGGAAATTAAAAGTAATGGTGAATTTACTATGCAAATTCCGACAGACGGAATAGCTAGTTTAAATACCGGAAGCAAAGATACTCGCTCTGGATTTGGTGCCGGTTTAACTGAATTGGGGCAAAAAAATGAGAAAGTAGTAGCATTATGTGCTGATTTAATTGGCTCTTTAAAAATGGAAGATTTTCAAAAAAATCATCCGGAAAGATTTTACCAAATTGGTATTGCAGAAGCCAATATGATGGGAATTGCAGCTGGATTAACCATTGGAGGGAAAATTCCGTTTACCGGGACATTTGCTAATTTTTCTACAGGAAGAGTGTATGACCAAATCAGACAATCTATCGCATATTCTGGTAAAAATGTAAAAATATGTGCATCTCATGCTGGTTTAACTTTAGGAGAAGATGGGGCAACACACCAAATTTTAGAAGATATCGGTTTGATGAAAATGTTGCCTGGAATGGTAGTAATCAATCCTTGTGACTACAACCAAACCAAGGCGGCCACCATTGCAATTGCAGATTATGATGGTCCTGTTTATTTGAGATTTGGCAGACCATCTGTAGCCAACTTTACTCCAGCAAACCAAACTTTTGAAATTGGCAAAGCTTTGCATTTAATAGAAGGAACGGATGTGACCATTTTAGCAACTGGTCATTTGGTATGGGAGGCATTATTGGCTGCAGAAAGTTTGAAAAAGCAAGGTATTCATGCAGAAGTAATTAACATCCACACCGTTAAACCTTTGGATGAACAAGCTATTTTAACTTCTGTAGCAAAAACAAAATGTGTGGTTACAGCTGAAGAGCACAATGTGTTAGGTGGCTTGGGAGAAAGTGTTGCCAGATTATTATCGCAAAACACCCCTACTCCTCAAGAATTTGTTGGTGTAAAAGACAGTTTTGGTGAATCTGGAACTCCTGCTCAACTAATGGAAAAATATGGCTTGAATGCACAAGCAGTGGAAGCTGCTGCTAAAAATGCAATCTCAAGAAAATAATAAATTTAACATGCATAAAAAAGGAACCTAATTGGTTCCTTTTTTTTACTTAAAACGCAAATTTTTGGAGGGTATCTTTTCGCATGATTTTTCCTGTTGCTGTTTCTTCAAAGTGTTTTACAAAATGAATTTCTTTAGGTTTTTCATATTTATCCAGACATTCAAAAATTTCATTTTCAATAGTAAAAGGCTCTCCTTCTATCATCATTACAAGTTTCTCTCCTAGTATTGGATCAGGTTGTCCTGCCACAAAATATCTTCTCGGAATTTTAGTTGCTAATTTTTCTTCAATTTGTTCAGGAATTAATTTAATTCCACCGCTGTTTACAACATTATCTACTCTACCCAACCATTTAAAGTGATTTTCGTTTACTAATTCGATTAAATCGTTGGTGATTAATTTCACTTCAAACAAATGCGGAGCTTCTACTTCCAAACACTGCAATTCGTTTTGTGTAATTTTGATATTTGGAAAAACAGTAAAAGATTCCTCACCAATTTTTCTGGCTGCAATATGTGATACGGTTTCCGTCATCCCATATGTTTCAAACACTTCAATTGGCAAAGCTCTTAAAGCATCTACCAAAGGCTTGGTTATTTTTGCACCTCCCACAATTAACTTCTTCACTCTTCTTAATTCCTCCAAACTATACTGTGCTTGCATAGGTACCATTGCTGCAAAATCATACACTCCTTCAGTTCTTTTTAATGGATGAGAACTTGGTGCCACAAAATCCATATCTAACCCCAAAATAAATGCTCTGATAAACATCATTTTTCCAGCAACATATTTTACTGGCAAACATGCCAAAGCTTTGTCTCCCGGTTTGATTTCAAAAAAATCTCCCGTAGCTAAAGCAGAATTTACCATAGACTGTTTGGATATTATAATCACCTTAGGTACACCAGTAGTTCCCGATGTGGTCATCTCTAAATAGGGTTTGTCATCAAACCAATCAATTAAAAACTCTCCAACTGGTTTTTCATAAGGTTCGCCTTCTTTGATAAAGCTATAAGCTACTCTACATAAATCTTCTCTATCTAAATGAAAACCATTTAATTTGAACTTATTATGAACGCTTTTGTAATGAACAGTGTTTTCGGTCTCCATAAATAATATAATTTCGATACTTTAAGTTAAATATACATAAACCTATTGATTTTAAAAATAGGTTAATTGATGAAATACGATAACGAAATCGTTAAAAGGTCTCCTGCAAGTGAGTTAGAGGATTCTTCCAATGATATTTCTTATGAAAAATAAGAAGGATTGGAATAAAGATTAGTATCGGAAAAAAGATTTCAAAGCCAACACTGGGCTCTGATACATCTCTTAATACCGAGTTAGTTTGTAAGGCAGTCCAATCAGCAGTAATTAACAAAGCTGCCCAAATATTGTTTGCTGCATGAACTCCTAAAGCCAATTCCGTGCCTTCGTCCATTACGGTCATATATCCTAAAAACAAACCCATACCGATATAATAAACCATTACGATACTTCCCATTTTTGCAATTTCTGGGTTAAAATAATGCAATCCTCCAAAAAGAACAGCTGTAAATACCAATGGCAATACACGATTTCTGAATAATACGCCAAAACCTTGCATCAAATATCCTCTAAAAATTAATTCTTCTGCAGATGTTTGGAATGGCAATAACAAAAAACTAACCAAAACTAAAAGCAGAAAAGGTTGCCATTGAAATTGCACCACATAATCTTCAGGTGCCGCAAAATAACCTATCACAATACTGGTTACAGATACCAATGTCCAAATACCAAAAGCAAAGAAAACCCTCTTCCAATCTATTGTATCTCTAGATGTAATAATGGATAAAAATGATTGACGATGAATCCATTTCACCATGAAATACAATGCAATTAGGCCAAAAATAAAAGTTAATATGACTAATGATAACGTATGGTTTAAATCCAAATATGTCATCATGTCAAATTGGTTGGTAGGGAAATCATCTCCATTCAAATAACTTGCATAAAAGACCGATAATAACAACGGAATACTACCTAATTGCGAAACTATGAACACAACCAAAATACCTACCAGATACTTCCAAAAAGGTTTTGGATCGAGTAAAGCTTTTTGAAAAAACATAACCTTAAATTTAATGCAATTAGTCAAAAAAAAACGACTTTTGTTACAAAATTATCTATAATGTTAAAAGTACTTCACAACAACCGATGTGGGAAATCAAGAGAGGCTATCAAAATCTTAGAGGATTTAAAAATTCCTTTTGAAGCTGTTAATTATTTGGCCAACCCATTATCTAAAGAAGAGATAAACCAAATTAATCAACTTACAATGAAACCATTAATTGATATGGTTAGGATTAATGAATCCATTTGGAAAAAAATTATAAAGGTGAGGTAATGACCAGCGAACAGCTTTTATCAACTATAGAGAAACACCCTATATTAATAGAAAGACCATTAGTGTACTCTGAAAAATTTGCATTAGTAGCTCGCCCTCCTCAAAAGATTTTGGATTTTTTAAACTCTTTTTAACATTGCTTTGGCATTCAAGGCAATAGGATACCAATAGCTTTGTGGCTTAAATTTTCAAAATACAATGCTTAAAAAATTCTTTTTTCTGTTTTTTGTAGGTGTCTTAATATCTAATGCACAAGCACCTAAGATTACGGTTACCGGTAAAGTGGTTGATAAAGATTTGAACCAACCATTAGAATATGCAACCATAGTATTTAAAAAACCAGGACAATCACAACCATTAGCTGGGGGAATTACAGATAATAAAGGAGAGTTTTCTATAGAAGTAATCGTTGGAACTTACGATGTATTTGTAGAATTCATATCATATAAAACCACCTTATTAAAGCAACAAAAGATTGCTTCCAATACCAATTTAGGAGCTATTGGTTTGGTGGAAGACACCCAACAATTGGCAGAGGTAGAAATTAGAGCAGAAAGAACTTCGGTAGAAATGAAGTTAGACAAAAAAGTATACAATGTAGGACAAGACTTGATGGTAAAAGGCGGAACTGTGAGTGATGTTTTGGATAACGTTCCATCCATTTCGGTAGATGCAGAAGGAACCATTAGTTTGAGAGGTAATGAAAATGTGAGAGTTTTAATTGATGGCAAACCTTCAGGATTAGCCGGAATTAATGTTGCTGATGCTTTGCGATTGATTCCAGCAGATGCCATTGAAAAGGTAGAAGTGATTACCAATCCATCTGCTCGTTACGATGCCGAAGGTGGTGCTGGTTTGATCAATATCATTTTAAAGAAAGGTAAAATTCAAGGTTGGAATGGGGTATTGACCTTAAATACTGGAGAGCCTGATAATCACGGAATTTCTGCCAATGTAAATTACAAAACCAAACATGCCAATTTTTTTACTACACAAGGTTTGAATTACCGTGATAATCCGGGAAACTTTTTATTTGATACGGAATATCTAAACCCCGATGGTTCTACCCAAAGATTTATCAACGAAAGAAGAACCACCCAAAGAATTAGAAAAAGTTACAATGGAAATTTTGGTGTGGAATTGTTTTTAGGAAAAAACACTACATGGACCAATACATTTACCTACAGTAGAAACAAAGGATTTGATTATAGTGATGTCATTTTTTTTAATTTAAATGCACAAGGTGAACAAACAGGAGTAAGAAGTAGAAGAAACTCTGGTACATCTCCATCTGAGAACAGAGAAATTGCTACCAACTTAATCCATAAGTTCAAAAAAGATGGCCATCAGTTGGTTATTGATGCCTTAATTTCAGACAATGTAGACGATGATTTTACCAGAATTTGGGATTCCAATCCAATTATTAATAACCAAAGAGTTTTTAACGATAGAACACAAAAAAGAAGTTTTGCAGCCTTAGATTACGTATTACCTATTGGCAAAAACAGTAGGTTTGAAGCAGGTTACCGAGGAGACTTTTTAGAAAATACTAACGATTTTTTAGCAGAAGAATTCATCAATAATACTTGGACCAACAACACCAATTTTTCAAATGTATTTGAATACAAAGAAAAAGTAAATGCATTATACATGCAATTTGGTTCAAAAATTACTGAAAAAATAAACTTTTTGGCTGGTCTGCGTTGGGAAGATTCTAACATTGACGTAAATCAACTCACTACAAACGATTTAAATAACAAAAGATATAGCAACTTTTTCCCTAGTTTCTTCTTGAACTATGAGTTTAGTGAAACCGAAAGTGCTACTATTAGTTACAGTAGAAGAATCCAACGTCCGAGAGGAAGATTTTTAAACCCTTTTTCTGACATTTCTAGTAACGTAAATATATTTAGAGGAGATCCGGATTTAGATCCTTCGTTAACACATGCCATTGATTTTGGATATTTAAAACGTTACGGAAAATTAACCCTAAATGCTTCTGCTTACTTTAATCATACCGATCAACCATTTCAGTTTATCCGAAGAGAATCAGGTATTTTAAACGAAGATGGTGTACCAATTTTGTTTACTGGTCCTGCTAACGTTGGAACCAATCAACGTATGGGATTTGAAGTTACTTTTAATTATTCTCCTTTTAAATGGTGGAGAATTAATAACAACTACAACTTTTTTAGAAACGAAACCAGTGGAGAGTTTGCTTACTTAGGAGTTAACGACGAACTAAAGTCTATTAATTTAGATGTGGTAGCATTTACATGGTTTGCTCGTTTAAACTCTAAAATTACCTTACCTGGTAAAGTAGATTGGCAAACCAATATTACATACAATGCACCCGAAAAAACTGCTCAAGGTAAAACCTTTGGCATTGCTGCAATGAATTTGGCATTTAGTAAAGATGTACTTAAAGACAAAGCAACGGTTGCTTTTAACATTAGCGATGTGTTTAATTCTAGGAGAAGAATTTTTAGTGCCGAAGTTCCAGATGTGTTGCGTTCCTATTCAGATGTACAATGGAGAGTGAGACAATTTACGCTAAGTTTAACGTACCGTTTTAACCAAAAGAAAAACGAAAAAGAGCGTCAACCACGCAGACAAGAAATGGATGGTGGTGAATACATGGGATAATGACCCTTTTAAAAAACATGGAAAAAAGGATGGTGTCAAAGCCATCCTTTTTTTGTTTAAATTAAGTTAATTTTTACACTCATTTTTCAACCAATCCAAAAAAATAATAGATTTGAATTTACTAATTAAATCACTTTATGAAGAAAATAAGCATCCTACTAACCGCTTTTTTATTATGGAATTGCTCTAGCAATAAATCCAACTCAGAAAACTCAAGTGCAACTGTACAATCCGGTAAAGCCAAAAAATATATAGATTACATCCAAGAATTTCGTTTAAAAAGAGATTTGTATATTGTTGCATCCGATTCGATGCAAGGAAGAAATACCGGAGAGGAAGGGCAAAAAAAAGCTGGAAAATACTTGATTGCACAATACCAACAAATTGGAGTTTCCTTCCCTCCTATTGCCAAAGATTTTTACCAACCAATTCCAGCAAGTTTTTTTAAAAAAGCATTCGGACCATTGCCATTGAATGATTCCGAAAACATTTGGGCATTTATTGAAGGAACAGATAAAAAAGAGGAAATTCTTGTAATTAGTGCACATTACGATCATGTAGGAATGAAAAATGGGGAAGTGTATAATGGTGCTGACGATGATGGCTCTGGAACCGTTGCTTTGGTTGAAATTGCTAGAGCTTTTCAAAAAGCAAAAACCGATGGAAAAGGCCCGAGGAGATCTATTTTGTTTTTACATGTTACTGGAGAAGAACATGGTTTACATGGTTCCAGATTTTATGCCCAAAACCCTTTGTATCCCTTAGCCAATACTATCGCAAATATCAATATTGATATGATTGGAAGAAGAGCAAAAGGAATGGAAAGTAACAACAATTATGTATATGTAATTGGTTCAGATAGATTGAGCACTGATTTGCATAACATTTCAGAAAAAGCAAATAAAGATTATATCAATCTGGAACTAGATTACCGTTACAACGACATCAACGAACCAAATCGTTTTTATTATCGTTCTGACCATTACAACTTTGCCAAAAATGGAATTCCAGCAATATTTTATTTCAATGGTGTTCATGACGATTACCACAAACCAACCGATACCCCAGATAAAATTGACTATCCATTATTGACCAAAAGAACCAAATTAGCTTTTGCAGTTGCTTGGGAATTGGCCAATGCTGCAGAAAGACCTAAAGTGGATAAGGATGGGAAGTAATACTTTTAAGAAAAATCTTAATTTAATGCTGTGCTTTTGCATGGCATTACTATTTTTTAATTGTGACCAAACTGTTAGTAACAAAAACAGAGAAGAACTTGATTAAATAGTCATAAAAAATAGAGATACAACTTTAACAGAAAAAGAAAATTACTACTTAGAAAACACCAAAGTATATTTTGGTGAACCACTAACTTTTGATAACACGAGTACTATATTTTTACCAATATTAGTTGGAGAAAAATATGTTAACAAAGAACTTCCATACCATCAATATTTGAACATTGCAGTTATTGATAAAGAGGGAAATATCGAGAAGTTATTCTTTGAAGAATCGGTATTGATCGATAAAATCACATACTTTAATAATAACAAAACAATTAATGAAGAGGATGATAATGAATATAGGTCAAGTTCAAAGCTTGAAAATAATCAAAAGTTAAAAGGAACTGAATGGGAGAATTATTTGTTTTTAGAAGTCTATCATTACAATAAAAGAAAAAAGAGATACAAAAAATTGTATGTTTATGATATGATAAACAAACAATTGAATTGAATTTAATTTCACCAATGAATTCCTTTGTAGAAAAATGGAATTTATTACCAAAACAGAACAAAATTTGCATTAGCTTTAAAATAGACTCTAATTCAGATGGAAAGTTTGATGAAAAGGATGATGAAAATATCACGCTAATTCATCCTAAAGACTCTTCATCATTAGAAATTTTCGATGTAAATCAACTCAAAAAAATGAAATTAAACTTAGCTAAATCTAATGGTAGCATAAAATAAAAAAGCCTTGATTTCTCAAGGCTTTTGGGTGGATGATGGGTCTCGAACCCACGACCTTCGGAACCACAATCCGACGCTCTAACCAACTGAGCTACAACCACCATATCAATTGCGAGTGCAAATATACAAGGATTATTGATTTTTGCAAACTATTTAATGTAAAAAATCTAAACTTTTTACCAGCGGAACCCTTTCTACCGTAAAGCCTTCCGCATATGCTACTCCTGTTAACCTACCTAAATCCTTGGCTCTGTATTCAATACTTTCTAAAAAGTTTTTGGTGGCAATTGGAGTGATAGGTTCTTCAGAATCTTCTTGAAAAAACTGGGAACTATAAGCCAGAACTGCATCCATTTTGGTTTTCATAAAATCGGAAATATCCACTACAAAGTCAGGAGTAATATTTTCCCATTGAATATAATGATACACAACTTTTGGTCTCCATGCTTCTTGTAATGTTCCATTTTCAAAAGTTTCAATTTTAATTAAACCGGATAAAAAACAAGCATCAGAAACCAATTTACTTCCTTTTCCATGGTCAATATGACGGTCTGTCACTGCATTACACAATACTATTTCTGGTTGGTATTTTCTAATCATTTGTATTATTTGCAGCTGAACTTCTGGTGTATTTTGAAAAAAACCATCCTCCATTTGCAAATTTTCTCTCACAGTTACCCCTAAGATGTTTTGGGAATTTATAGCTTCCAATGCCCTTAATTCCTTGGAACCTCTTGTTCCTAATTCCCCTTGGGTTAAATCGATAATTCCAACTTTTTTACCTCTGGAGACTTCTAAAGCGATGGTTGCGGCACATCCTAATTCAACATCATCCGGATGGGCACCAAAGGCTAGAATATCTAATTTAATCATGACAATAAGTGTTTTAAGCTTTTAAAGATATGAAAATCAATTGCATTCTTTTATTATTTGATACATGGCCTTCGCCTTTTCGTGGGTTTCTATAAATTCTTTGGTTGGGTTGCTATCTTTTGTAATTCCGCAACCTACATAAAGCGTTTGTACCTTTTCTTTCCATTGCATGCACCTAAGTTGTACATACAATTGCGATTGGTTTGCAGAAAACTCTCCCAAAAATCCTGTGTAGAATTCTCTAGGATAACCCTCATTTTTAGAAATCCATTGCAGAGATGTTTCTTTTGGGGTACCTCCAACTGCAGGTGTTGGGTGAATTTTTTTCAAAACATGGATGGTAGAAACCGATGGTTTTACTTCAAATGCTACCTCCGATTTTAGGTGTTGTACATTAGCAGCAGAAACTATTTTGGCAGGAGAAACTTGAAGTTGAACTAATTCATCTAAAAGAATTTCATGGTAATAATCCGCTACTATCTTTTGTTCTATAAGCTCTTTATCTGTAAATTCAATAAATTCATTTTCAGATTTATAAATCGTTCCAGCTAAAGCAACTGTTTGGTATTTTTGGTTTTCATTTAGCAATAACACTTCTGGAGTAGCACCCATCCAACATCCGATATTTGGATGAAAATACACATAATTAAATGCCTTTGGAAATCTCTCAAATAATCGATTAACTATATAAGTAAAATTGGTAATTTCTTGTAGCGCTATCTTTCTGGATAATACTACTTTTTGGAAGTCACCAATACGAATATCTTCTATTGCTTGTTGAACCAATTGTTCGAAAGCTTTTTGATCTAATTCTTTTTCTTGAAAGCCGGGATAAACATCTTCATACGAAGTAAAATTCGATTCGAATGTAACATGTTGGCAAACTTCCTTTGGAAAATAAAAAGGCTTTTGCCATAAAAAGTCTACCACTACAAATCCTTCTTGATCGCTCCACTCATTCCATTTTAAATCGCTTTGAAGCAATACATGAATTGCAGAAGTATTTGGATACCTGTATGCAACAAATGGGAGACCATTTTCGTAATGGTCTTTCAATAATTCTATGAATTGTCTCATTTAGTAAGAATCATATTGGTTAATTTACACAAACTTACCAATTCCCCTTTTTCGTTTTCGATTCTTATTTCCCACAAATGCAAACTCTTGCCTTGATGGATGATTTTTGCTGTTGCTGTCACTACCCCTTCACGGACACTTTTTAAGTGATTGGCAGCAATTTCAATACCTCTTACCTCTTGCTCTTTCTTATTTATTCTACTAATAGAAGCTGCACTTCCAACACTTTCTGCCAAAGCAACCATTGCACCACCATGTAATAGTCCCATTGGTTGATGCACCCTACTGTTTACGGGCATCGTTGCTTGCAACCACTCCTCACCGGCAGCAGTATAGGTAATTTGCAAAGTTTCCATTAAAGTGTTTTTGCTCATTTGGTTGCATAAATCCACCAACTTTTGATATTCCATCTTGCCAATTTTTATGACACAAATTTACCAAATCAAAATGAATTAAGCTGAACTTTAGCTTTCCAAAACATTTTGTCAAATGAGGCTAAAAGTATACATTTACCAAAATAATTAGATTTTTATTCGTTTGATACTCTAAATAAAGTTTATGCGATTTTTGTTTGTCTTGTTTCTTGGATGCTTAGTTTTTACTTCGTGTAGAAACGATTTTAAATTTACCCCAAGTGAAAACGGTAGCTTGCGTTTTTCCAGAGATACCATTTATTTAGACACTGTTTTTACCGGAATTAGCTCCAGTACCTACACCTTAAAAGTGTACAACAATACTAAAACAGACATCAAGATTCCCAGTATTAGAATGGGAAAAGGGCTAACCTCCAACTACCGTATGACAGTAGATGGAATGGTAGGAAATCAAAACAGAATTTTTCAAGAAGTAGAATTATTGGCAAAAGACAGCATGTTTATTTTTATTGAACAAACATCAAACATCGCTGATGCCAACCCAAATGACTTTTTGTATACCGATATCATTGAATTTACGCATGCAGATGGACAAAAACAAAAAGTAGATGTGGTAACTTTAATTCAGGATGCAATTTTTATCAAACCAGATAGAGATATCGACACCAAAATCAAAGAAACTTTACAATTGAGTGGCGTTGCTACCAATATTGTGGGACATCAACTGACAGACAATGAATTGGTTTGGACCAACCAAAAGCCTTATGTTGTTTATGGTTATGCGTTGGTTGCCAATAACAAAACCTTGCAAATACAAGCAGGAACCAAAGTACATTTTCATGCAAATTCAGGGATTATAGTAGACAAACAAGGTACTATCCAAATTCAAGGAGCTCTTTCTGACTATGATGCAGAAGGAAATATATTGGTTGACCGATGGGTACGTTTTGAAGGAGATCGATTAGAGCCTGCTTTTGAAAATGTAGCCGGACAATGGGGTACTGTGTTGATTCTTTCGGAAAACCAAAACCAAATCAATTATCTCGACCTTAAAAATGCTGCTGTTGGAATTTTGATTCAACCATTGGATATCAACCAAAACTATCAAACAAAACTACAAATTGACAACTCCCGAATTTATCAATGTACCAATATTGGTTTGTTAAGTAGAGGTGCCAAAATTGAAGGTAAAAACTTGGTCATTAACCAATGTGGTGTGGCAAGTTTTGCCGGAACTTTTGGTGGTGATTATGAATTTACCCATGCTACTTTTTGTAATTTTTGGAATAGCTCCCGGCAAGTTTCTGTGTTGTTAACCAATAATTTTGAAACACCGGAAACACTTTATTTACAAGATCTTGTTAAATCTCAATTTAACAATTGCATGATATACGGAAGCAATAATATTCAAATGTTGTTTGACAACAAACAACCTTCAGGAAATACCACACAATTTAATTATTTTTTCAACCATTGTTTGATTCGATTCAACAACCAAAACAACCAGTTTACCAACAATCCGTTGTATGATTTTTCAAATAGTAACCTGTTTTTAAATTGTACCATAGCAAGAAATTCTGTAGAGTTTGCTCCAAAATTCATCAATCGACTTCGATCTGATTTACGATTAGAAGAAGCTTACGATCGACCGGTGAATAATAGTTTTGCTAATTTCAATGATATTTTAGGTAATTCCAGAACCAATCAACCCAACTTAGGAGCCTATCAATTTGTGCCATAAAATGGTTAAAAACTAGTGGATAAATCTTACAGTTAAGTGTGTAAATTGTTTCCTATATCTTTTGGAAAGCATTATTTTTGTAGCAACAAACCACACAACACATGATACATTTTTTTGGAAACCTCCAAAATACCGTTTTTGCTGTACAATCTAACCAAGCATTAACGGAAGAAACCATTGAAAAATTAACTTGGCTTTTCGGAAATGCCCCTTATTTAAATCAATCAGAAATTTCTGCAGCATTTGTTGGTCCTCGTGCAACAATGACCTCTCCATGGAGTACCAATGCTGTTGAGATCACCCAAAATATGGGGATGGTAGGCATCATTCGTATGGAAGAAATGCACGCATGGCATCCGGATTTTGCTTTCGACCCAATGTTGATGCAAAAATTTGAGAGCTTACACCAAGCAATTTTTGACATTCCAATTACACCTGAGCCTATTTTATATATTGAAGACATCGCTGCTTACAACCAACAAGAAGGTTTGTCTTTGAGTGAGCAAGAAGTGACCTATTTAAACCAACTTTCGGAAAAATTAGGAAGAAAACTCACAGATTCCGAAGTATTTGGATTTTCGCAAGTCAATTCTGAACATTGCCGACACAAAATTTTCAACGGAACTTTTGTGATTGATGGAGAAGAACAACGTAGTTCTTTATTTCAATGGATTAAAAAAACCAGCAAAGAGCATCCCAACGAAATAGTTTCTGCCTACAATGACAATGTGGCTTTTGTAAAGGGTCCCAAAGTAACCCAATTTGCTCCAATGAGTTTTACTTCTTCAGATATTTATGAAAAAAGTGTCTTTGATTCGGTGCTTTCTTTAAAAGCAGAAACCCATAATTTTCCAACTACGGTAGAGCCATTTAATGGTGCAGCCACAGGTTCGGGTGGGGAAATTAGAGACCGTTTGGCTGGTGGGCAAGGTTCATTGCCCTTAGCAGGAACTGCGGTGTACATGACTTCGTATTCCCGTTTACAAGAAAACAAACCTTGGGAACAAAAATTCCCGAAACGCAAATGGTTATACCAAACACCATTAGATATTTTAATCAAAGCATCTAATGGTGCTTCTGACTTTGGAAATAAATTCGGTCAACCTTTAATTTCCGGATCTCTACTTACTTTTGAGCACAACGAACAAGAAGACCGATTAGAAGATATGTATCGACATTTAGGTTTTGACAAAGTGATTATGTTGGCTGGTGGAGTTGGTTATGGAAAATTGGAACAAGCCCAAAAGCAAACCCCTAAACCTGGAGATAAAATTGTGGTGTTAGGTGGTGAAAACTACCGAATTGGAATGGGTGGAGCAGCTGTTTCGAGTGCAGACACCGGAGCTTTTGGTAGTGGCATTGAGTTAAATGCCATCCAACGTTCTAACCCCGAAATGCAAAAAAGAGTAGCCAATACCATTCGAAGTTTGGTGGAAATGGAACACAACCCAATTGTTTCTATCCACGATCATGGGGCTGGTGGACACTTAAATTGTTTATCAGAATTGGTAGAACACAGTGGTGGAACTATTGATTTAGACAAACTTCCGGTGGGAGACCCTACCCTATCTGCCAAAGAAATTATTGGCAACGAATCGCAAGAAAGAATGGGATTGGTGATAGATGCCAAAGATGTGCCTTTATTGACCCAAATTGCAGAGAGAGAACGTGCACCTTTGTATGTGGTTGGTGAAGTTACAAATGACCATCGTTTTACAATTGCATCTTCTAACAGCCAACAAAAACCAATGGATTTTGCTTTGGAAGATATGTTTGGAAACTCTCCTAAAACCATATTAGAAGATAAAAAAATAGCAGCCAAATACCAACCCTTACAATACCAATCAAATCTTTGGGAAAATTATTTGTTGCAAGTATTAAGCTTAGAAGCGGTTGCTTGTAAAGATTGGCTTACCAATAAAGTAGACCGTTGTGTTGGTGGAAAAGTAGCCAAGCAACAAACCGTTGGAGCTTTACAATTGCCACTAAACAATTGTGGTGTGATGGCTTTGGATTATGACAGCAACCATGGGGTGGTTACTTCTATTGGGCATGCTCCGGTAGCAGCCATCATTCAACCGGAAGCAGGAAGTAGATTGGCCATTGCAGAAGCTTTGACCAACTTGGTTTTTGCTCCTTTAGAAAAAGGATTGCAAGGGGTTTCTTTGTCCGCTAACTGGATGTGGCCTTGTAATAATCCGGGAGAAAATGCCAGATTATATCAAGCAGTGCAAGCATGTGCAGAATTTGCCTTAGGATTAGGCATCAACATCCCGACAGGAAAAGACTCTTTATCCATGAAACAAAAATATGCAGATAAAGAAGTATTGTCACCCGGAACTGTGATTATTTCTGCTATCGCTCACACCCATAATATTAGAAAAGTAGTGGAACCTGTATTGCAATCAGGAGTTGGTACCATCATTTATCTTCCTTTTCATCAAAATGAATTGGCATTGGGTGGAAGCTCCTTTGCCCAAGTGTTACATCAATTAGGTAACCAAGCACCGGATGTGAGCGATGCAACTTATTTTGCCAATTGTTTTCAAGCCTTGCAATCGCAAATCAACCAAGATAATATTTTAGCAGGACACGATATTGGTAGTGGTGGTTGGATTACCACGTTGTTAGAAATGTGTTTTGCAGAAAATCATTTAGGTGCCACTATTGATGCTACTGCTATTCCGGCAAAAGATTGGATGACTTTACTGTTTCATGAAAATCCGGGAGTATTATTGCAAGTAACAGATATGCAATTATTTGCAGAAGAGTTTTCTGCAAAACAAATAAATTTCTATCCTTTAGGAAACACCAATAATACAGGAAATGTACAATTGCAATTCCATGAAAATCAAGCTGTATTAAATGTAGCAACCTACCGTGATGCCTGGTTTTATACTTCGTATTTGTTAGATAGCCACCAAACCAAAAACGGTTTGGCAAAAATGAGGTTTGATAACTATAAAAACCAAGGATTGCAGTTCGTGTTTCCAAATGCATTTAATGGAAAAAAACCAGAAACGCCTTTCAAAAAACCAAAAGCAGCAGTGATTAGAGAAAAAGGAAGCAATTCGGAAAGAGAATTAGCTAATGCTTTATTTTTAGCTGGTTTTGAAGTAAAAGACGTTCACATGACCGATTTGGTAAGTGGAAGAGAAACCTTGGAAGATGTCCAATTTATTGGAGCTGTAGGAGGATTTTCAAATTCAGATGTGTTAGGAAGTGCCAAAGGTTGGGCAGGTGCCTTTAAGTACAACGACAAAGCAAGAGAAGCTTTACAAAAATTCTTTGCCAGAGAAGATACCTTGTCTATCGGAATTTGTAATGGTTGTCAGTTATTCATGGAGTTAGAAGTCATCCACCCGGAACTACCAGAACACGGAAAAATGAAACACAATCATTCCAGCAAACACGAATGTGGATTTACTTCGGTTACCATTCAGCCAAACCATTCGGTGATGTTATCTGAATTTGCTGGAACAACCCTTGGAGTATGGATTTCTCACGGTGAAGGTCGTTTTCATTTGCCTTTAGCCAAAGAAAACTATCCAATTGTAGGCACTTATGCTTACGAAGGTTATCCGGCAAATCCAAACGGATCGGATTATAACACAGCTATGTTATGCGACAAAACCGGACGACATTTGGTTACTATGCCACATTTAGAACGCTCTATTTTCCCATGGAACTGGGCTAATTATCCAAAAAACAGAACGGATGAAGTTTCTCCTTGGTTGCAAGCATTTGTGAATGCAAGAAAGTGGTTAGAGAATAAATAAGTATAAAAAAACCTCGGAAAATTCCGAGGTTTTTTCATCTATAAAAGTATTAATTATTTCTTACTCCACTCAGCAATGCTGTCTTTGTTCATTTTCACATAATCGGCATTACCAGCTTTTTCAGCTTCTTGTAACGATAGATTTGCAGTTTCAATCGCACCTTTTTTATCCCCTGCTTTTGCCTGAATTTGCGACTTTAAACGCAAATACCAAAAAGGAGTTCCTTTAGATTCAGTCATGCTACAAGCTTTGTTAACAAATTCTAAAGCTTTTGTATTGTCTGCATTGGCACCAAAGTAATATTGAGCAGCAGCAAAATAATCACTGGCAGCTGGTCCACCCAAAACTTTATCAATGCTTGCCATGGCTACTTTTTGGGTAGGAACTTCAAATTTGATAGCTACTTTGGTCTTCTCCCAAATGATTTCTAAATGAGCAAAATCGTTGTCGATATTGTTAATTGCAATGGTAAAAGTTTCTACATGATTTCCTAAGGCTTCCACTTTAGCAGAGGTTCTTAAGGCAACTTTTGCTTCGTCAAAACTTTGAGGAGTTCCCCAGTTTTCAGTATCTGTATAAAAAACTACCTCCCAAACATCCGCTTTTGGCGTAGCAAAAATGGCATATTTCCCTTTTGGCAATGCTTTTCCGTCAATCTTTACTTCTTCAGAAAAACTAACCATGGAGTTTAAGTTGGCGCCGGTTCTCCATAGTTTTCCAAAAGGAACTAGATTTCCAAATACTGCTCTTCCTTTTGCACTCGGACGATTGTACTCAATTTCAACATCGGTTAAACCAACCGTTTGTTGTACTACCGATCTCGGACTCGGAGCTGGGGTTTTGATTTGAGCGGAAACAGCTACAAAAGCCATCAATAAAATTCCAGAAACAATTTTTTTCATGGTTTTTTCTTTTAATTTTAGTGTTATTCAAAATTACTTTTTATACCCAAAGCCTTTGTTAAATTTATGCTAAATGAAAATTTTTGTTCAACATTAATATGTTTTTGTTAAACAAAAAATTATCTTTGTGAAAAGTTATATGATGAAAATTTACACCTTACATACCAAGCAAAATTTACCAATCTCTTTAGCTGAGGCATGGAATTTTTTGTCAGATCCAAAAAACTTAAAATCCATCACTCCTGAATATATGGGGTTTGATATTTTAAGTGGAGCTGATAGAAAAATGTATCCCGGACAAATTATTCAATATATTGTAACCCCGGTTTTAGGCATACCAACCAAATGGGTAACAGAAATTACCCATGTAGTGGACCAACAATATTTTGTAGATGAACAACGATTTGGTCCATACAGTTTGTGGCATCACAAACATTTTTTAAAGGAAATTCCGGGTGGTGTAGAGATGGAAGATATTGTGGATTACAAAGTTCCTTTTGGAATTTTGGGTCAATTGGTGCATCCAATCATTGTTGCTCCAAAACTGAAAGAAATTTTTGATTATCGCCAAAAAAAATTAATTGAACTTTTTGGTTTATACACCGGTAAATAACAAACAACATGAAAAACATTTTATTGATAGGTGGTTCGCACGGAATTGGGCAAGCTTTGGTAGAAAAATTAGCCAATCAACACCATATTTGGGTGGCTTGCAGAAACGAAGATTTTGCACACAAGAATCTAGTGAATCATATTCCATTTGATATTTTACAAGGAGATTTTCCGATAGAACCATTACCAGAAAAGTTAGATGGTTTTGTGTACTTACCTGGAACCATTCAATTGAAACCTTTTAAAAATCTAAAACCTGAGCAATTTTTACAAGACTTTGAGTACAACTTTTTAAAAATGGTTGGCATTGTACAAGCTATTTTACCAAAGTTATTACAAAGTAACCAAGCTTCCATGATTTTGTTTAGTAGTGTGGCAGCAACTACCGGCATGCCTTTTCACACTAGTGTGGCAGCTTCAAAGGCAGCAATTGAAGGTTTTGCAAAATCGTTTGCTGCGGAATTTGCTCCCAAAATCAGAACCAATGTAGTGGCTCCATCTTTAACAGATACCCCATTGGCAGAAAAATTCTTGAATAATGATATCAAGAAAGAAAAATCAGCAGAACGTCATCCATTAAAAAGAGTGGGAACACCAAATGATATTGCCAATATTTCTGCATTTTTGTTGTCAGAAGATTCCTCCTGGATTACCGGGCAAGTTTTTGGTGTAGATGGTGGCATGTCCACTTTAAACACACAAATGTAATATGGTAGTTTTTTGGTTTAGAAGAGATTTGCGATGGGAAGATAATGCTGCTTTGTATGCCGCTTTAACTTCCGGAGAAAAAGTAATGCCTATCTTTATCTTTGATCAAGAAATTTTGCAACATTTGCCTAAAGAGGATGCTAGGGTGACTTTTATTCATCATCACTTACAAAAAATCAACCAACATTTTCAAGAATTTCAATCCGGTATACAAATTTTTTACGGAAAGCCTTGTGATATTTTTAAAGAATTGATTGACAAATTTTCTATTTCATGCGTGTACACCAATCACGACTATGAGCCTTATGCAAGAAAAAGAGATTTGGAAATTTTTAAACTATTACAAAAACACAACATTGGTTTTAAAACTTGCAAAGACCAAGTAATTTTTGAAAAAAGCGAGGTGGTTAAAGAAGATGGGACACCTTATATAGTATATACTCCTTACTCCAGAAAATGGAAAGAAGTTTTCAAACAAACTGGCTTAGTTTATTTTGCTTCAGAGAAACATTTGGATGCATTGGAAAAGATGGAATCTAAATTTTTAAGTTTAGAATCTATTGGATTTGAAGCTACCAATGTGGATTTACCCAATTACAATGTTTCTCCAAGTATTATTGACCAATACGAACAAACCAGAAATTTTCCGGCTATCGATGGTACTTCTCGATTAGGGGTTCAGTTGCGATTTGGTACCGTAAGTGTTCGGAAAATGGTAGAGAAAGCTCTGCAAAGTAAAAATGAAACTTTTTTGAACGAATTGATATGGAGAGAATTCTTCAAACAAATTTTATGGCATTTTCCGCATACTTTTCAAAAGAGTTTTAAACCTAAATACGATTACATTATTTGGGAAAACAACGAAGAACATTTTAAAAAATGGTGCGAAGGCAAAACCGGATATCCATTTGTAGATGCCGGAATGCGAGAATTAAATGCTACTGGACACATGCACAATCGGGTGCGTATGATCGTGGCTAGCTTTTTATGTAAGCATTTATTAATCGATTGGAGATGGGGAGAAGCTTATTTTGCAGAAAAACTATTGGATTACGAAATGGCAAGTAACGTTGGAAACTGGCAGTGGTCAGCTGGAAGCGGTGTAGATGCCGCACCTTATTTCCGAATTTTTAATCCATCTGAACAAATTAAAAAATTTGACAAAGATTATAGATACATCAAAAAATGGGTTCCGGAATTGGAAACGGCTTATTATCCAAAACCAATCATAGAACATTCTTTTGCCAGAGAACGCTGTTTAAGCAGATACAAAGAAGCGGTTAGATAACAAAAAAGCAACATTTAGGTGCTTATTTGTTATAAACATGAAATATAAATTACTTGATATATTCAATCGAAATTTCTTCATTAGTATTTTCAGAATCAAAAAAACCTTGTTCTCCCATCCATTCATCACTAAACACTTTGCTCATATATCTGGACCCATGGTCTGGAAAAATGGCAACTACTAAGGAGTTTTCGTCAAACATACCTTGCTCAGCATATTGTTTTACAGCTTGCATTACTGCACCAGAGGTATACCCTACAAACAAACCTTCCGTTTTGGTAATTTGACGAGTCATGTGAGCACTTTCTTCGTCAGTTACTTTTTCAAATTGGTCAATCACATCAAAATCAGTAGCGGTTGGAATCAAATTTTTACCCAAGCCTTCAATTCGATAAGGATAAATTTCATTCTTGTCAAACTCTTTGGTTTCATGGTATTTTTTTAATACCGAACCAAAAGCATCTACTCCTAAAATTTTGATATTTGGATTTTTCTCTTTCAAATATTTTGCAATACCAGAAATGGTACCACCAGTTCCACTACAAGCCACCAAGTGGGTAATTTGACCTCCGGTTTGGTCCCAAATTTCTGGACCTGTACTCAAATAATGGGCATCAATATTCAATTGATTAAAGTACTGATTGATATAAACAGAACCTTTGGTTTCTTCATGCAATCTTTTGGCTACATTATAGTACGATCTTTCGTCATCTGCACTTACATGGGCAGGACAAACATATACTTTTGCTCCCATGCTTCGCAACATATCTATTTTGTCTTTGGAAGATTTGCTGCTTACAGCCAAAATACAGTGATATCCTTTGATGATGCTTACCATAGCCAAACTAAAACCGGTATTTCCGGAAGTAGTTTCAATAATGGTATCTCCTGGAGATAATATTCCTTGGCGTTCTGCTTCCTCAATAATATGCAATGCGATGCGATCTTTGGTGGAATGTCCGGGATTGAATGCTTCTACTTTTGCATAAAAATTACCAGGTAAGTCTTTGGTAATGTGGTTCAACTGAATTAATGGGGTGTTACCAATTAATTCAAGTACGTTGGTATATGCTTTTATATTTTTCTTCATAGTAGCCACTTGTAAGATGCAGTTACACCACATCAAAACCTTGCAAATTTATAAAAAATTTTTTTACTTTTTAATTCCTGCCAAATCTAATAGAAAGGCATATTCTTTTGCGGTTTCTTTTAAACTCTCAAATCTTCCACTTGCACCACCATGACCCGCATCCATATTGGTGTCGAGAAAAATTAAATTTTTATTTTCTTTTACAGTTCTCAATTTAGCAACCCATTTGGCAGGCTCCCAATATTGCACTTGCGAATCGTGTAAACCTGTAGTTACCAACAAATTTGGATATGTTTTGGCTTGGATATTATCATATGGCGAATAGGACTTCATGTAATCATAATACACTTTGTCGTTTGGATTGCCCCACTCATCATATTCGCTAGTGGTTAACGGAATGGAATCGTCTAACATGGTAGTTACCACATCAACAAATGGTACTGCAGCAATTACACCATGGTATAACTCCGGATTCATGTTAATCACTGCACCCATTAACAAGCCTCCTGCAGAACCTCCCATGGCATATAAATGCTCAGGACTGGTATATTTTTGGGCAATTAAAAACTTGCTACAATCAATAAAATCGGTAAATGTATTTTTCTTTTTCAATAATTTACCGTCTTCATACCATTGTCTGCCCATTTCCTCTCCTCCTCTAATATGAGCAATTGCATAAACAAAACCTCTATCTAATAAACTCAATCGATCAGAATCAAAACGAGCATCCATAGAATATCCGTAAGAACCGTAAGCATATTGCAACAATGGATTTTTTCCATTTAATTTGATTCCCTTTTTGTAAACTATTGAAATTGGTATTTTTGTACCTTCCGTAGCAGTAGCCCACAAACGTTTTTCTTCGTAATTTTCTTTTTTAAACTTGCCTCCTAGTACTTCTACTTCTTTCAAAACCTTTTTTTCTTTGGTTTGCATGTGGTATTCCATTACTGATGGAGGTGTAGCTAAAGATTGGTAACTATATCTTAAGGTAGTCGCATTAAAATCAGGGTTAACGCCTAAACTAGCCGTGTAGGTTTCGCTTTCAAATGGCAAATAAGAATCGGATGTTCCATCCCATTTTTTGATTCTAATTTTATTTAATCCTTCACTTCTTTCTTCAATTACCAAGTAATCCTTAAAAATTTCAATTCCCTCTACCAAAACATCTTCTCTGTGGTCAATTACATTGGTCCAATTAGCAACTTCTGTTTTGTTTTCCGGAGTTTTCATCACTTTAAAATTGGTTGCTTTTTGGTGGTTGGTTAATATGTAAAAATTACCATCAAAATGATCAATATCGTATTCCAAGCCTCTAATTCTGCTTTGAAATACTTGAAATTTACCATTAGGTTGGTTGGCATCTAAATATTGATATTCCGTAGTCATGGTACTATTGCTACCAATCAATACATATTTTTTTGATTTGGTTTTGCTTACAAAAACATCAAAGGTTTCGTCTTTTTCAAAAAACACCATTTCGTCTGCCTTAGCTTCTTGACCAATGGTATGTTTCCAAACTTTTTCTGAACGCAATGTTTTGCTATTTTTTGTGGTATAAAAAATAGTCTTGGAATCTTCTGCCCAAACCAAATTTGGATTGGCATTTTCTATTTTATCTGCTAAAATTTCACCGGTTTCTATATTTTTAATTTGAATAGTGTATAATCTTCTGCTTACTACATCGGTTGCAAAAGCAGCCAATTTGTTATCCGGACTCACCGACATGGTACCCAATTGAAAATAGGCTTTTCCTTTAGCCATTTCGTTGCAATTGAATAAAACTTCTTCTTTGACAGTTAAAGTTCCTTTTCTTCGGATGTAAATTGGGTACTCCTGCCCTTTTTCATATTTGGTTTGGTAATAATATCCGTTGTAAAAGTAAGGAACAGAAGAATCATCTTCTTTGATTCTGGATTTCATTTCCTCAAACAACGTTTGTTGCAACTCTTTAGTATGAGCTGTCATTTGTTGATAATAGGAATTTTCTTGCTCTAAATAAGCAATTACCTCCGGATTCTCTCTATCGTTTAACCAATAATAAGGATCTACTCTTTTGTCACCATGCATTTCTAAAATGGTGTCTTTTACTTTGGCTATTGGAGGTTGGATTTCGCTCATAGGTTTGGAATCTTTACAAGATAAGAAAATGAAAACGCTTGCAAAAATACTTCCTTTACAGATATAATTTTTCATATTTGATTGCTATTTACTAACAACGAAAATAGTTAAATATATGCTGTGTTAACAAGTGATTATTATATTTTTGTAAAAAAATTAAGAGATATGTTTGGAGACATGATGCAAATGATGGGTAAATTAAAAGAAACCCAGAGAAAAGTTGAAGAAACCAAGGAAAGATTGAACCATGTGATGGTGAGTGAACAATCGTCTGATGGATTGTTACAATTAACCATGACTGCAAATCGAACGCTAAAAAGTATTGAGATTGCTCCTGAACTGTTGAATGATAAAGAGCAATTGGAAGATTACTTAATTTTGCATATCAATCACTTGATTGAAAAAGCAACCAAAGTTCAAGAGACTGAATTGGCAGCAGTTGCAAAAGAAGGCATGCCAAACATTCCTGGTATGGATTTTTTTAAATAAAGCCTAAAACTTTAGATAATTGAAGTATCAATTTCTAAATTAGTACCAAAGTTTTTAAAATGAAAAACTATCTATGTTTTACTTTTTTGGGAATCATCTTTTTAGGGTTTGCTTTGCAATGCCAGTCCACCCCTACAAGTTCTTCTAAAACATTGGAAGATCCTTCTGTAAAAGGAGACACCATCCGTATTGCCAATGAAGAACTGGAATACGAAGTGATTATTTTGGATGCTAATTTTAGTGGCTGGTTTTTTAGCAATGCTCGACCGAGAGGTTATTACAACCAAGAATACTTGGAAGCAAGAAATCGAATTTGGATTGCAGAATACAATCGTAGAGCCATGAATCCTTTTCAATATTCTAACATACAATATCCACAAGCTATTGATTACCAACCCAACATCAATTACGGTTACGAAGTAAATTACATGCTTTTTAACTATTTGGTGTATTTTCAAATGACCAACCGCACCAATTTAGGTGGTTTTACTGCAAGACCCTAAGAAAATGATAAATTTATTTAAAAACGACACGAAAATTGTCCAAAAATGGTGAGAAGACCGAAAAATTGGTTTTAAAAAATACGCTTTTTCCCATGGTTTGGCATTTGGTATTTTGATGTATGTTTAGCTATTGGTGTATTTTTTATTTTTTGCTGAAGAAAGCCTTTCATTTTTAAGTAAACAAAACTTGTATCTATTGCCATCAACATATTAGGTGGTATTCTTTTATTTAGTCCATTAAATTGGTATTCGAACCAATATTTTTATAAAAAATTAATCAAAAACATTCCATCTGATGAAGCCATATAAAACTCCAATCCTATTTTTTTTGTTAGGTATACTTATCACTTTAGTTGGTGCAGCACTAAAAATAATGCACGTAGATGAAGCAAACTTGGTGTTGATTTTAGGCATGTTAACAGAGACACTTGCAATTATTAGCTTGATTTGGGTTATTTTAAAAAAGAAGTAATCACCTAACTAATGTGAGTTCGATATAAATAAATCATTTTGTTGTGAAACACTTTGTGGTTCTCTGTGTCTTCTTAGTGACTTTTGTGCTAAAACTTAATAAATTATTACACAAAATGCACAAAGTACACACAAAGTTGCACGGAGAAAATCACGTATTTTATTTTATAATACACTAAATATCAAAAATTTAATAATATTTATTAAGTCGAACTCACGTTAACTAACATCTTTATTTCTTTGATTTCGAAAGATTGAAATTGGTCGTCTTCCAACTCCATCCATAATTTTCCGTTAGGTAAAACATCTCGTATGATACCCATGAATCGGTGCCCTGAAGGATTTTCAAAAACAGTTGGGACATTCCTTTTATATAAATGCTCTAAATATGTCTTATATAGTTCATTTTTCAACAGTGGATATTTTTCATAAGTTTCTTTAACTTTTTGCACAATTAATTCTAAAAGAAATTGCAAATCATATTCTTTATTTGTCAGTAAATGTAAAGAAGTGGCATTTGGTAACTGTTCAAATTTTCTTTGGTTTACGTTCAATCCAATTCCAACAACTGCATGTATTTCTCCAGAAATTTTCCATTGATTTTCAATTAAAATGCCTCCTAACTTTTGGTAACCTGACAAGATGTCGTTTGGCCACTTAACACTAATATCTTGAATTTTAAAATCTTGTAAAACCTCTAAAACAGCCAAGGAAGCAATTTTATTTAAATCAAACAATTTTTCTTTTGCAATATTCACTTCTTTTATTAAAATACTAAATGTCAGGTTTTTAAATGGTTCCGTTTCCCAATTTGCTCCCATTTGCCCCTTCCCTTTGGTTTGGTTAGCAGCCCATACCACCGTATAATTTGGTAAAGTTTTCTGGGGATATAAATGCTTTAAAAAATCGTTGGTGGATTCTATGGCATCTAGTTTGATTAAGTACATATGGCTAAACTCGAAAAAAACAAGGATTAAAGAAGTATAAAGCCTCAAATTTAAAGTAAAAAGTAATAAATTTGCCAAAATATATTTATTAAATGATTAAAAGCGAATCGAGCAAAGACGAATTATTATCTCTCATTATTAAAGGCATTGAAGAAGTAAAAGGAAATGATATAGATATTTTAGATTTAAGAGAAATTGAAAATACCGTATGTGACTATTTTATAATATGTAACGGTACTTCTAACACCCAAGTAAATGCCATAGTAAATTCTATTCAAAAAATTGTTTCAAAACAAACCAAAGACAAACCTTGGCATGTAGAAGGAGCTGACCAAGGTGATTGGGTTTTAATGGATTATGTAGACATAGTAGTGCATGTGTTTCAAAAACATGTAAGAGAGTTTTATAATATTGAAGGTCTTTGGGGAGATGCCAAGATTACCTCTATTCCATCCAACTATTAATTATTTTGCTATGAACGAGACCCCAAAAAAAGAAAACAACAAACCAAACGCTCCAAAAAATTTTAAAATCAATCCTTGGACCATTTATTTGGTAGTAATTATAGGAATGTTTGCACTTTCTTATCAAGGAAATTCTTTATTTCAAGATGGTGGTGGGAAAATTACCAAATCTAAATTCAACGATATCTTATTTAAAAACCAAGTAGAAAAAGTAGTGGTACAAAACCAAACTACAGCATTAGTTTTTTTAAAGAAAGAAGCGTTAGAATCAAAAGAGCATAAAGATGCCAATAAAACTAGCTTTGGAAAACCTACTAATGGTCCGCACTATGTGTTAGATGATGTGGGAGAATTCAAAAATTTTCAGGAATTATTAGAAAAATCTAAATCGGAAAACTTGATCAACGATTACGAGTTTACCAAAACTAGTGATTGGGGAGGTATACTATTAAGTGTTTTACCAATCTTATTATTTATAGCTATTTGGATTATCATTATGCGAAGAATGTCAGGAGGGGCTGGAGGTCCGGGTGGACAAATTTTCAGCATCGGAAAGTCAAAGGCAAAATTATTTGATGAAAAGAGCGATGTAAAAATTACCTTTAAAGATGTGGCTGGCTTAGAAGGCGCTAAAGAAGAAATTCAGGAAATTGTAGAATTCTTAAAAAATCCGGATAAATACACCAACTTAGGAGGAAAAATACCTAAAGGAGCTTTGTTAGTAGGGCCACCAGGAACAGGAAAAACATTGTTAGCAAAAGCAGTTGCAGGTGAAGCCAAAGTGCCTTTCTTTTCACTCACAGGTTCCGATTTTGTGGAAATGTTTGTAGGAGTTGGTGCTTCTCGTGTAAGAGATTTATTTAAACAAGCCAAAGAAAAAGCTCCTGCTATTATTTTTATCGACGAAATTGATGCAGTTGGAAAAGCGAGAGGAAAGAATAATTTTTCTGGTTCCAACGACGAAAGAGAAAATACCCTAAACCAATTATTGACTGAAATGGATGGTTTTGGCAGCAAAACCAATGTGATTGTAATGGCTGCTACCAACCGTGCAGATGTGTTGGACAAAGCTTTGTTAAGAGCTGGTAGATTTGATCGTCAAATTTATGTGGACTTACCGGATGTAAGAGAAAGAGAAGAAATCTTTCAAGTGCATTTACGACCTTTAAAAGTAAGTGAAACTTTAGATATTTCTTTCCTATCCAAACAAACACCTGGTTTTTCAGGTGCTGATATTGCAAACGTTTGCAACGAAGCTGCCTTGATAGCTGCAAGAAAAGGAAAAAGTGCAGTGGATAAGCAAGACTTTTTAGATGCGGTAGATAGAATTGTAGGTGGATTAGAAAAGAAAAATAAAATAATTACTCCAGAAGAAAAACGTGCCATTGCTATACACGAAGCTGGTCACGCAACTGTAAGTTGGATGCTGAAGCATGCTGCTCCTTTAGTAAAGGTAACCATTGTTCCAAGGGGCCAAAGTTTAGGTGCTGCATGGTATTTACCAGAAGAAAGATTAATTGTTCGTCCGGAACAAATGTTGGATGAAATGTGTGCTACTATGGGGGGAAGAGCTGCTGAAAAAGTAATTTTTGACACCATTTCTACGGGAGCTTTGAGCGATTTAGAAAAAGTGACCAAACAAGCTAGAGCCATGGTAACCATTTATGGCTTGAACGATGCTTTAGGTAACGTGACATATTACGATTCTTCAGGGCAAACTGAATATGGTTTTACCAAGCCTTATTCAGAAGAAACTGCAGTAAAAATTGATAAAGAAATTTCTGAATTAATCGAAAGTCAATACCAAAGAGCAATTCAAATTTTAAAGGAAAACAAAAATAAGTTAAATCAATTAGCTGATATTTTAATAGAAAAAGAAGTAATCTTTAAAGATGACTTGGAAGGGATATTCGGAAAAAGACCGTTTGGAGAAGAGTCTCGTATAGGTAATGAAGATATGATATCATTAGAAAATTCTGATAAAGATTAAATAATTAAAATAAAATGATAATTTAACTTTTGTTATTATTTTTATATCTTTGAATTTTAACGTAATTTTTGATCTTTCGATAGATGAGTTTTTTAAAAAATTTTTTTAAGTCCCAAAAGTCTTCTGAAGAGAAAAATGATTCCTCTGACAAAAGCACGTTTAACCCTGATTTAAACTTACCTTTAGATGAATTGTTTGTACACAACTTTCGTTCAAATGGAGGTAAATTTTTATATTGTGATTCTCTAGCTGAAGTTAAAGAGCAGTTTATAAATATTTTAGAAGAAAATGACTGGTTTGAATGTGAAGCTACTTGTTTTGAACCAATTTTATTTTCGCTACTAGAAGAAAATAAATTAAATTTTCATAAGGTAAAAAATCCCATGTTTCATTTGTGTACTTGCGAAAGTCTTACTGCTGATGAAGGTAGTGTAGTAATTTCTGATAAACAAATCAAACATCTTAAACCAAATGAAATTTCTTCCAATATAGTTATTTTTGGAACCACTAGTCAGTTAGTTCCTACCAAAACTGATGGGTTAAGAGAAATTAAAAAGAAATATGTTACCAATTATCCTAGTAACATTACCAGCATCAAGAATTTTTCTAATAATGAAGAAAGTCAAGAAAATTTTCTTTCTTATGGAAGTTGTTCAAAAAATTTATATCTTTTATTGTTAGAAGATTTATAAAATGCAAGAACTACTTCGAAGAGGTTTTTCCGGATTTTTGTATGTTTTTATTTTACTTTTTTGCGAGTTATATTCACAAGAAACATTTCTTGCCTTATTTGCATTCTTTTTAATTGTTTCGGTATATGAATTTACTAGATTAGTTAAAATATTATACATCCCGAGTATCATTATTGGTACTATATTTTACATATTTTTTAATAAATATGCCTTACAAGATATCTATTGGGAAGTTATTACATGGTTTTCGGCAATAATTTGTATATATGGTATTTTATTTTTGTTTTCCGAAAAGAGTCACATGTCCGTTTTAATCAAATCCTTGTTTTTGGTTGGGTATGTAATTATCCCTTTTGTTTTGTTATCTAAAATTCCAATGGGAATAAAAGGTTATAACCCAAAAATATTAATAGGAATATTTGTACTAACTTGGACACAAGACACAATTGCTTTTATAGTTGGCAAAACTATTGGAAAACATAAGCTTTTGGAACGTATTTCTCCTAAAAAGACAATCGAAGGATTCATTGGTGGCTGCTTATTCACATTTGGAGCAAGCTTATTTATAGCCAAATATTTCACAGAAGCTTCTTTGTATATTTGGGGTGGTATTGCTATTATCATATGCGTTTTTGGCACTTTAGGAGATTTATTTGAAAGCAAACTAAAGAGAATTGCCAATGTAAAAGATAGTGGTAGCATTATGCCAGGGCATGGAGGCATATTAGACCGATTAGACAGTATCATATTTGCTGCACCTTTCTTATATTTGTTTTTTATAATTCTACGCTATGTTTCTTAGATTTCATCCGGAAGGAGCTAAAATAATTTTAGGAGCCACTACCCTAACTGCAATCCTCATTTTTGCATCTGATGTTTATTTATCAGATGTCTTTTGGCTACAAAAAAGTATCCAAGTTTTTGCTTTAATTTTTTTAATTTTAATCTTACAATTTTTTAGAAACCCAAAAAGATATACTCAAATCAATGAAAACCAGATTATTGCTCCTGTTGATGGTAAAGTGGTTGTAATTGAAGAAGTTTACGAAGAAGAATATTTCAAAGACCAACGACTGCAAGTATCCATATTCATGTCGCCGATTAATGTTCACGTAACCAGATATGCCATGGGGGGTAAAATTGTATTTAGCAAATATCATCCTGGGAAATATTTGGTAGCTTGGCATCCAAAGGCAAGTACAGAAAACGAAAGAACTACTGTTATAATTGAAAATGAAACTTTTGGTAAAATTATGTACCGTCAAATTGCTGGAGCATTGGCACGTAGAATTGTAAATTATGCCAAAGAAAATCAGCAAGTTGTACAAGCTACTGATGCTGGTTTTATCAAATTTGGTTCAAGAGTAGATTTATTCTTGCCTATAGGTTCAAAGGTTAATGTTCAGTTAAACCAAACTGTAAAAGGCGGAATTACTATAATTTCGGAGAAATAATGAATGCTGAAGAATTAGATCGGTTATTTGAAGAAGCATATCAAATTGCTTCCAATATCGATTTTAAATTACCTCCAGACACCATGTTAAAATTTTATGCCTATTATAAAATTGCTACCAATAGCCTACATGATTTTTTTAGACCTATTGAAGAAAACGATTTAAGAAACGCATTTAAAATGAATGCTTTACTTCAGTTAAGTAATTTAAATGCAGAAGAAGCGAAAAAATTATACATCGATTTAGTAAACGAAACTTTAAAAAACTATTCTAATAACTAACAATTCTAAAAAATGAAAAAGATTACCATTTCTATGATTGCACTGACTTTTGCCTTGTTGCAAAGTTGTGGAGAAAGTAAAAAATTAGAAGAAGTAGTAGATGTACCTCTTCCTGAAAAAGAATCTGCTAATACTGAATTGGGTAACCCAAATGACGTAAAGGTAGATGAAGGTGGAACCTTTGAAATGATTGCTTTACCCTATGCTTACGATGCTTTAGAGCCTTATATTGATGCTCGTACCATGGAAATTCACTTTTCAAAACACCATTTAGGGTATGCTAATAAATTAAACGAGGCTATTAAAGATACGCCACTAGCTCAAATGAGTATTGAGCAAATTTTAGAATCGGTTGATGCTAGCAATGGAGCAGTTAGAAATAATGCAGGAGGCTATTATAACCACAATTTGTTTTGGCAATTATTAAAAGTAAATAACGGCCAAAATCCAAAAGGAGTTTTATTAAGTGCCATTAATAGAGATTTTGGCTCTTTAGATGAATTTAAAATTCAGTTTTCTGATGCTGCCATGAAACAATTTGGGTCAGGATGGGCTTGGTTAATGAGTGATGCCTCTGGTAAATTAACCATTGTTTCTACACGTAACCAAGACAATCCATTAATGAAAAAATTAGGTGGCAAAGGAGGTTCTCCAATTTTATGTGTAGATGTTTGGGAACATGCATACTATTTGAAATACCAAAACAAAAGAAAAGATTATTTAGAAAACTTTTTTCAAGTAGTGAATTGGAGTAAAGTTGCTGAGTTATACGCCAATGCAACTAAAAAATAAATAGAATTTTAGTAGTATAAACCGTCTTTTTTGAGACGGTTTTTTTTACTAATTACTGACTTTCAATACAGGCAATTGCCAATGAAACTTTACTACTAATAAACGTAAAATAATAATTACCATTGCACCTACTAAGGAGGATTCAAAGCCTGAAAAGAGTAAAAACTTACTTATAAAATAAATACTTACTCCTGCGACAGAAGTCAACGCATAAATGTCTTTTCTAAAAAGCAATGGCACTTCATTAATCAACACATCACGCAACACCCCTCCTACGGAACTGGTAATAGTTCCCATGGCAATACAAACCCAAATCTTCGGTTTTCATTACACCAACCATAGTGAACAAACCTAAGCCAATGGTATCAAATAAAAACATAGTTTACCCTAGCTTAAAAACTTTTTGACGCAAAGTCACCGTTAAAAACAAAGCTATACCAGTAACAATAACGTAGGACTCTTGCATCATCCAAAAAGGAGTGGCCCCTAACAACAAATCTCTCACAGTGCCTCCACCTATAGCAGTAACCAAGCCTATGATGTAGGCTCCAAACCAGTCCATTTGTTTTTGTGAAGCCAAACGAATGCCACTAATGGCAAAAGCTAAGGTTCCCAACAAATCGATAATATTTCGAAATTCTGCAATATAATTGAACCAATTCATCAATTAAAAGCCTTGAATTTCTAATTTTTTCAATACTTCTATCACATATTCATGCATCACTTGTTTGTAATCCAAGTGTGTCACCATTCGCAATTTTGATTTTCCTAAAGCACTAATCAAAATATTTTTTTGCTTGAGCAAATGCATAAAATTGGCATCTTCAATACCTGGTTGTAAAGAAAAAATCACAATATTGGTCTCCACCGGTTCTACTTTAGCTACCCAAGCCAAGGATTTTAAAACCGATTCTAATTCTTTAGCCCTGCGATGGTCATCCGACAAACGTTCGATATGATGTTCCAAAGCATAAATTCCGGCTGCTGCCAAATACCCAGCTTGACGCATGCCTCCACCAAATATTTTACGAACACGAATGGCTTTTTGGATATTTTCTTTACTCGAAATCAAAACAGAACCTACGGGAGCTCCTAAACCTTTAGATAAGCACACCGAAATGGTATCAAAAACTGCTCCGTATTGTTTAGGGTGTTGGTTTTTGGCAACCAATGCATTCCATAATCTTGCACCATCTAAGTGAAATTTTAAACCATGTTGGTCACAAACATTTTTTATCGCTAAAATTTCATCCATGTCATAGCACGCTCCTCCTCCTTTGTTGGTAGTATTTTCCAAACTTACCAGAGTGGTTAGCGGACTATGGTAAAAATCTGGTGGATTGATATTGGCTTCTATTTGCGAAGCAGTAATTTTTCCTCTATCTCCAGAAATCAATCTGCAACTTACTCCCGAATTAAAAGAAACCCCTCCACCTTCATAATTGTAAATATGTGCATAGTGATCTGCAATTAACTCATCTCCAGGTTGGGTTAATAATTTAATCGCTGTTTGGTTGGCCATAGTACCTGACGGAAAAAACAATGCAGCTTCCATCCCAAAAACTTCGGCTACCAACTCTTCTAATTCATTCACCGTAAAGTCTTGCTTAAACACATCATCTCCTACTTTGGCCTGCATCATGGCTTGCAACATTCCTTCTGTTGGTCGAGTAACGGTATCGCTAATCAAATTGATTTCCATAACAAAAAAGTAACACGTATATTTGCGACTCAAAAATACAAAATAATTATGGTCCACACCGAACAGATGAAAGACCTCATGGATCGCCTTGGTGCGTTAAGGAGGTATCTTTGACATCGATCAGAAATTGATTGAAATAGCAAACGAAGAAGAAAAGACTTTCTCTCCTGACTTTTGGAACAATCCAAAAGAAGCAGAAGTGATTGTAAAGATTCTGAAATCCAAAAAAAAATGGGTGGATGACTACCAAAAACTGTTGAATTTATATGAAGAATTACAACTTCTAATTGAATTTTACAAAGAAGGAGAGGTTTCCGAAGAAGAAGTGGACACCCACCAACAAGAATTAATAACCTTACTCGAAAACATCGAATTTAAAAATATGTTATCGGAAGAAGGCGATAACCTGAGTGCGGTATTGCAAATTACGGCTGGTGCTGGAGGGACCGAAAGTTGTGATTGGGCTTCGATGTTGATGCGTATGTATATGATGTGGGCTGAAAAAGAAGGCTACCAAATACGTGAATTAAACTTCCAAGAAGGCGATGTAGCTGGTGTAAAAACAGTGACCTTAGAAATAGAAGGCGATTTTGCTTTTGGCTATTTAAAAGGTGAAAATGGCGTACATCGATTGGTACGAATTTCTCCTTTTGATAGTAATGCAAAACGACATACTTCATTTGTTTCGGTATACGTGTATCCTTTGGTAGATGATACCATAGAAATTGAAATAAACCCTTCAGATATCGAAATTACCACTGCTCGTTCAAGTGGTGCTGGTGGGCAAAATGTAAACAAGGTAGAAACCAAAGTACAATTAACCCACAAACCTTCGGGAATACAAATTTCGTGTTCCGAAACCCGTTCACAACACGACAACCGCGAAAGAGCCATGCAAATGTTGAAGTCGCAATTGTATGAAATTGAGTTAAAAAAGAAATTGGCCCAAAGAGAGGAAATCGAAGCCGGAAAAATGAAAATTGAATGGGGTTCGCAAATTCGAAACTACGTGATGCATCCATATAAATTGGTAAAAGATGTAAGAACTAGTGAGGAGACTAGCGATGTGGATGCAGTAATGAATGGAGAAATTGACCGATTTTTAAAAGCCTATTTGATGATGATGGGGCAAAATGAAAACAATTAATAGTTAATTTACCCATTTCTTAATAATCTTTACTTCCGTTAGTTTTTGGATTTCAGTAAATTGATCTTAAATTGATTTTTTTACCGCTGAGTCACAGAGTTACTGAGTTTTCTATGGAATTTAAGTGCATTTTTTTTATGAAATCAACCTTAAAGGTTTTTAAAATAAATGGAGAGCTGAAAACTAAATTTCTTTGTCTAGAATATTATTGTAATAGGCTTGGATAAACGCTTTGCATTTTTTTTCAGTAGCTAAATAACTAGAACCTACTTTTTTAAGTAGGTTTTTTTTCATCTCCTTGTCCTCTATTTTGTACCATTCAATGGTTTTTTCTCCATCAAAAACCAAGATGTTTTTTTCAGTTTGAAAAATGTACAAATCGTTAATAAATACCAACGAAAAAGGGGCATTTTTATCAGAAATCAAACTTCTCCCCCAACTTCTAAATGGATTTGGATGCCCAATCATATCTAAAATAGTTGGGTAAATGTCTATTTGCTGAGCCAAATCATCATTTTTTCCTTTCCATTTTCTGTTTGGATCAAAAATTAAAATTGGAATGGCAGCCCGATTGATGGCTTCATTGTATCTTTTGTAATAAACTTCATTGGCGTGATCGGCTACCAATACAAACAAAGTATTATGGTACCAGTCTGTTTTTTTGGCAGCTTCAAAAAATTGTTTCAAACTAAAATCTGTGTAGGCTATACATGGATGTATTTGCAAATGCCCTTTTGGAAATTTTCCTTCATACTTTTCCGGATAATGAAATGGTTCATGGGAACTTGCTGTAAACATGGTTGCAAAAAATGGTTGCTTATTTTCGTTTAATTTTTGCTTCATAAACTGAAAAAAAGGCTCGTCCCAAATTGCCCAAGTACCATCAAATTCATCATCATTATTAAACTCATCTTTACCATAATAATGGTCAAAACCTAAAATATTAGCATAACCTAAAAAACCCATCGAGCCATTGGGTGCACCATGAAAAAAAGAAGTTTCATATCCTTTATCTTTTAAAATACTTACCAACGATTGGTGTGGTTGGTTTACATAAGACGAAGATGTAAAGGCAGTTTTAAAAGAAGGTATGCCTGCCAAAACAGACGACATGGCATGAATGGATTTGTATCCGTTGGCATATGCATTTCGAAAAATCAAACTGTGTTGTGCCAAGGAATCGATAAATGGAGTGTACGACTCATACTTCTTAGAAACCCGATCGTGCTGAAAACTTCTTAAATACTCCCTTCCAAAACTTTCTAAAATAATCACTACTACATTGGGTTTTGTTTCTGGATAATTTTGATAGTGCTTAATTGGCTTTATAATTTCTTGTAACTCCTCTTTTGTAAACCAATCCTTTTTTTGAAAAGTGTTTTTATTAAACGTTCTAATGATTGTAAATGGAGTGTTTAAAACAGCATCTGCATGGTTTAAGTGATTTACATAGCGATTAGCATCAATCAAAGTAAGTGGTCTGGTACTTTTTTTCAAATCTCCTCTTATCCCAGCAATTATTACAGGAGATACTAAAAAAAGAAAAATAAAAGAATAAAAAAATTCTTTTTTAGTGTATACATATAAACCTTTTTTTAAAGGAATCGATCGATATAAGAACACCCATAGTATAGTACAAACAAAGAATATTAAGAGAACGTACCAATAAGAAAAAGTAAAATTTATAATAAGTTGTAATTTATTGGTTTCATTCTCCACACTTTCTAAAATATTTTTATTGCTTCTGGAATATATAAATCCATAATAAATGAAATCGATAAAATTAGTTGCATACCATACTAAATTACTTAGAAAATAATAAATCAATAATATTCGTTGAAATTTTAATGTTCTGAATTTAGTTATCGGTAAAATAGAAACTACAATAAATATTAAATTAATATATAAAATAGCTATAGTATCAAAACGAATCCCATAATACATAATTTTTATTAAATCTTCAATCGATTGAATAAATAAATGTGATTGGTTGAAATAAATAAATAAACCTCTTGCTATGGAGTAAAACAAAAATACAAGGAACAATCTATACAGTAAAACTAGATATTCAAACCTACGAGTCCACATGCTTCTTTAAAAATTTGAAGCAAAAATACAATTTTAAGCTAAAGTTAAAAAATTGTTAGTAAATGTAGTGTAACGATTGTCTATTTGAAATTTTTTAATTTTTTATTGAAGCTTTGAAGTGTTTAAATGAAAGAAAGAAAAATTAATACATTTTCAAATTGTTTCATTTTAAAATATAAAAAGTTGTGCCGATAACTGTTTAATTACTATCATTAAAAAAATAACCATAAACCAGACTATTTAATCTTGTATATTCAGTAAACAAATCCCTAATTAGTTAATAAGTTTAGGGAGCCAATCTTTCCAATTTCCAACTAAAATCGTTTTGCACGGAGTATAGCAAACGATCGTGCAAACGATTGGGTCTTCCTTGCCAAAACTCAACCGAAATAGGTCGAACCAAATACCCACCCCAATGTGCAGGTCGTTGTACGGTAGTACTCTGGGCAGATGCTTCTAGTTCTTTTAATTGGTTTTCTAAGTATTCTCTATTCGGAATTACTTGACTTTGTGGAGACACGATGGCCCCGAGCTGACTGCCAAGTGGTCTGCTTTCAAAATAACCATCTGAAAGATTGGGGGCAATTTTTTCAGCCATTCCTTTAATAATTACCTGACGTTCCAAAGTTGGCCAAAAAAAGGACAATGCTACTTTTGGGTTAGCTTTGATTGCTTTTCCTTTTTCAGACAAATAATTTGTGTAAAACACAAAACCTTCGTAAGTAAATTGTTTGAGTAATACAATTCTTGATTTAGGAAAACCATCCAATCCATTGGTTACCAAAGTCATGGCATTTACTTCTTCTAATCCTCCAAAATCTTCCACTTCATGAAACCATTGTTTAAATAATTGCATCGGATCTTCCGGCACATCGTTTTCTAACAAAGCCTTTTTTTCGTAAGATTTTCTGTAATCGCTTAGGTCTTTCATTGGTATGTTTTAAAAAAAGCTGTTCTTAAAGGAACAGCTTGTTATTTTTATTGCAATGCTTTTAAAATCTTCTCGTCCATTGGTTTGGTTCGTGGACTAAAAACTTCCACCAAATAGCCTTCTTCATTTATCAAATATTTTTGAAAATTCCACTCTACTTTGGAATCTGAATGTCCGTTCAACTCCTTATGGGTTAAAAATGCATACAACGGGTGCATATCTTTTCCTTGAACCGAAATTTTTTCCATCATCGGGAAAGTCACTCCATAATTGGCTTGGCAAAATTCTGCGATTTCTTCATTACTTCCTGGTTCTTGTCCCATGAAATTATTTGCCGGAAAACCTACAATAACCAATCCATTCTCTCCATACTTTTCATACAAAGCTTGCAATTCTTTGTATTGCGGGGTTAACCCACATTTAGATGCGGTATTTACCACTAAAATTTTCTTTCCTTTTAAAGAAGAAAAATCAAACTCTTTTCCGTTGATGTCGTTTACTACAAACTGATAAATGCTTTGCTTTTCCATATTTTGTTGTTGAATTGGAATACTTGGTGTTTCTGGGTTAGATTGTGCTTTGTTCTGACAACTAAACAATCCTACCAATGCCAAAGTAAAAATTAATTTTCTCATATGTTTCGTCATTTTTTATCAAATGTAAACAAATTCTTTTCAAAGTATTCTAGTAATGCTAACTTTAATAAGCTGCTAACATTTGTCTATTTTAACGTGAGTTAGACCAAAGCAATATAATTAAGTGTTTGATACTAAGGCATTATGTAATCAAATATAGAGTTTTCTCTGTGTAACTTTGTTCCCGAAGGCTCGGGATAGTGCATTTTGTTTAATAACTTATTTAGTTATAACACAAAAGTCACAAAGAAGCACTGAGAACCACAAAGTGTTTCTCACAAACTAATTTATTTGTTTCGTACTCACGTTATTTTAACCTATTCAGTTTTTTGTACTTCCGATAAGTTACTACAGAAAGTAATGTTACAGATGCAACTGTGATATATACAAAATTTGGGGTAATCACTTTATCACCACTTGCATACGAATGCAAACCTACCAAATAAAAATTAACACCAAAGTAGGTCATTAATATAGATGCAAAAGCAAACACACTCATTACATTATAAGCATATAATCCTCTGAAGAATGGTACAAAACGAGCATGAATTACAAATGCATATACCATGATACTTATCAAAGCCCAAGTTTCTTTTGGGTCCCAACCCCAATATCTACCCCAACTTTCGTTGGCCCATTGTCCGCCTAAAAAGTTACCAATGGTTAGCATGATCAAACCTATGGTAAGAGCCATTTCGTTTACATAAGTAATTTCTTGAATGTTTAATTTCATCTTGGCTTTGTTCTTTTCGGTTGTCAATAAAATCAACACCAACGATACCAAACCTAAAATGAACCCAAGCGCAAATGGACCATAACTTGCCACAATTACTGCCACGTGAATCATTAACCAATAAGAATCTAATACCGGTTGCAAGTTGGCAATGGCAGGGTCGGTCCAGTTCCAATGGGCAATCATCAAAATCATCGAGGCTACAAACGTACCGGAGGCAACGGTTAATTTAGATTTTCTTCCAAAAGCAAGGGTAAAGAAAATGGTTGCCCATGCCACATAAATCATGGATTCGTAGGCATCACTCCACGGAGCATGCCCGGAAATATACCATCTGGTTGCCAATCCAAAGCTGTGTAACACAAAGAAAAGAATGATCAAACCGTGGAAGAATTGAATGCCGTAATGGATCGCTTTTTTTGGAGTGAGAAAATGTGCTATGGCCAATAAAAGCATCAAAACACCTGCTATCATGTACCATGAGAACAGTTTTTTGAAGATATCGTATTTGTTGTATAAAATTTCCGATTTTATCTTTTGGTCGGTTGGTCGGACATCAGCACCAAACTTTTTCTGGTAATTGTTTAAACCTTCAATAATCTCATCTGCTTTTTGGTAATTGGCTTTTTTTACTGCAGTTTCCAATTCCATGAAATACAAAGGCATGATTTTGCGAATAATGCTTACATCTTCTTGGGTAATTTCTGCCGATTCAGCATAGGAAACCCAAGTGTTATTTTCGTCATTCGGAATAGGAAATACACGTAAAATAGTCCCTGAAAAAGCTGTATTTAATAACACTACCCTTTTATTGACTTCAATAAAATCTTTTTGAAATTGGTTGGGTACAGTAGCACGAGTAGCCTCTTCCACATAGTTTGCCAATTTGTAGTTTCCTTCTTCATCAAAAAATTTAATAAACGGGATATACTTTTCTTTGCTATCAATTTTCAGAATTTTTCGCAAACTATCGTTTTGCTTTTTCACATATACCAAAGGTACTTCCATCCAATACCTTGGATATTGCACCATTGACAAAAACACCTGATCGGAATTGAAATCTTTGTAATGATCACTCTTGCTTACTTTACGTAATAACTCAGAGGAGAATGTATTTACAGGCTTCATTCTACCACCTTGGTCTTGGATAACCAATGCTCCAAACTTGGCTGCATGTCCTTCCGAAGCCATACGATCAAATAAAAACTTTTCAATTTCTGCCAACGGAGGTGCTTGTTGCGAAGCATGGTTGTGTTGAGCAGCAACGGATAATCCTAAAAACAAAAACAATCCTAAAGTTGCTTTTTTCGCTTTTACTTGCTCTAACTTTTCTCTTAAACTCTGGAAGCGGGTGTTTTTATCAAACAATATCATCATCAATCCAAAATACAATAAAAAATAACCTAAATAAGTGAGCCATGTCCCAATTTGATCATGGTTTACAGACAATACCGTACCAGTTTCATCGGGGAAAAACGATGCTTGAAAAAATCGATATCCTCTGTAATCTAAAATATTATTCATAAAGATTCTGGCATCAAACTCTTCGCTTTTTTCTTGGTCTTGAATGGTGACTTTACTTTCAAAAGATTTGTAGTTGTTGATAGTTCCGGGATATCTCTCTGCAATAAAATCGTTTAATTTTACTTTAAATGGAAGTTCGTAAACTTTGCTTCCGAACAAAATAGTAAAATCCAAATTACCCAAAGTTATCGATTGCGGTATGCCCATTTTTCCACCAGCACCTTGCAAGGTTAATGTTTTTTGTTCGTTGCCATATATCACGTCAACCAACAAAATATCATCTGTTTCTTTGTCTTTCCAATCGTTGTTTGAAACCCATTGTTTGGTGCCTTTGGTTACTGGTTCTGGAAAAACAAATTGCAATCCAGCTACTTGGTACAACGATCGAAGTTGCAAAGGTTGTAACTCGTCTTTTACCACTAAACCAGTTGCTTGGGTAGCCATAGTCATATACTCTCCACCAAAAACCGACTGCAATTGCAATTGTCCGTTGGCATCTTCGGTAATATTAATGGCACCTTCCGTAGGTTGGTTAAAAGCAATCAACACATTTTGGATGTTTTGAATCGTACCCTCTTCTAACCAAATTTCTCTTCTGCTACCAGTGGAAGATTCTACTAATTTCAAATATTTTTTTCCGTTTTGATCTGCTTTTAGTTCCTCTACCCCATTCATGATGAAATCTTTGTAACGGATTTCAAATTTTTGTCGGTTGAATTGGTTGTTGTAAGAGAAATGGTTGTTTGCAACGGCAGATAACAACAATGGTTTGTAAAACGACTTACGTTTCATTTCTCCATCCACTTGCCCGTCTACATAAACAGTTAGATAGGTTTTATCTGAATAAAAAGTACTTTCCGCAGTTCCTTCTTTAATTGGCATGATGCCTTCAAAGCTAATGTATCTGGTAACAAAAGCTCCTACCAAAATCAGTATAAAGGAAAGATGTAACAATAAAGTAGCCCATTTTTCCTTTTTGTACAATTGGTATCTTTTGATGTTACCAAAAAAATTGATGACAAAAAACAACATAATGAGTTCAAACCACCAAGCATTGTACACATAAATTCGGGCAGTATCGGTATTGTAAGCACTCTCAATAAAAGTTCCTGCTGCCATAGCTATAGCAAAGAAAATAAACAAAAATGCCATCAAACGAGTGGAATACAAAAAGGAAGTAATTTTGAATTTCATGGAAATAGTAGTTAGTAGATGCTATTATTTGGATGATTTTATTAAGGTAATCAGATTAACTAATTCTTCTTAAAATCAAAAATAAAAAAGCAACACAAAAATAAGGCAACCTACAAGGATGCCCTAATATTTTGGGTAAAATTTTGGAAAGATTTGCTAAGGTAGTTTATAAGCTTATTAATGCTTAATCTTCTATAAATTCAATGGGCTTTTTGGAGTTAATTTTTACCAAACAAAATGGATATGTCATGGCCATGGTAACGTTTTCACCTCCTTTTGGTTGCTTTTTGTCAATGTATACTAATACTTTGTCTTTAGTAAGTTTCACATTTTTTACTGAAATTTCATATCCTCCCGAATTTTTTTCTCCCAAATTCAACAACACAAAATTGCTTTTTTTAATATCTTCTGGAGATAAATTTTTCTTAAAACGCTTGTCCTTCAATAACATTTGAAATTCGTCGGGCTCGGTAATAAATTCATAAAATTCAAAATTTCCACCAGCATAGGCATCTTGAAAAATAATTTCAAAAGCACCAGTACTTTTGGGGGTTGACTTACAGCCTAAAACAAAAGACATCAGTAAAATGACACAAAAGAAATTTCTCATTTTTTATTGGATAATGCTTTTTCGTATAACGCTTCGTACATGGGTAATATTTTATAAATATCAAATTCTTTGGCCCTTTCCAAAGCTTGTTTTTTGAATTGTTGGTGCAATTTTTCTTCTTTTAAAATTTCTACTCCAAAGCTAGCCATTCGCGAAACATCTCCAACATTGGATAAAAACCCACTAAAACCATGTAAATTCACTTCTGGCAAACCTCCGGTATTACTTGAAATTACAGGTACTCCACATGCCATAGCTTCTAATGCAGCCAATCCAAAACTTTCGGTTTCGGAAGGCAACAAAAACAAATCGGTAAAACACAATATTTTGTCAATTTCTTGGGTATTTCCAAAAAAGATTACTTGGTTAGAAATTCCTAATTCCTCACATAAATATTCTGCTTTTTCTTTTTCAGGCCCTTCCCCTACCATCATTAATTTTGCTGGAATTTGTTGTTGTATTTGATGGAAAACTATAATCACATCTGGTATGCGTTTCACCTTACGAAAATTACTGATATGGGTGATGATTTTTTCTGATGGTTTTGCCATCAAATCTCGTTGACAATTGGTAAATTGATGTGATTGAGCAACTTCAATTTCAATAAAATTCGGAATTACTTCTATTTCTTTATTGATTTTGAAGAATGCATTAGAATCTTTTTTCAAGCTTTCCGAAACAGAAGTCACATAATCCGATTGGTTGATGCTAAAATTAACCGCTGGTTTGTAGTAAGGATGACTTCCTACCAAAGTAATGTCAGTACCATGTAGGGTAGTAATCATAGGAATCTCAATGCCTTGTTCTTTTAACATTTGCTTAGCCATGTAGCCTGCATAAGCATGCGGAATGGCATAGTGCACATGCAAAATTTCAATACCATGTAACTTAACCATATCTACCAACTTGCTGGACAATGCCAACTCATAAGGCTGGTAATGAAACAAGGCATATTCCGGCACATTTACCTCATGGTAATGCACATTTTGACTAAGTAATGCCAATCGAACTGGTTGTTTATAGGTGATAAAGTGAATTTCGTGACCTTTTTTTGCCAATTCCAATCCTAATTCGGTGGCAACTACTCCACTACCTCCATAAGTTGGATAACATACAATGGCTATTTTCATTTTTGTTTTTTTACCTCACCCCAACCCCTCTCCAAAGGAGAGGGATTAGTTAAAATTATACTATTCTTTTTAAAATTTTGCAATTACAGTTTATTGAATTAAGTAGCATTTTTAAAAAATACAACATTCAAAAACTGGAATATTATTGAAACTTTTAGTGTTATGACAAGTTCATTTAATTAAACTCATGGTAAAATTAGAGCAATACCCACAACGAAGTCTGAAAAGAATGTTAAATAGAAGCATTGTCCAAATCAAAAACTCTGCTGTATTTAACTTCGTTAATTACGAATGAACTATGCGTACTGCCAATCCCATCGATATTGGTAAGTTTCGAAACCATAAAATTCCGGTATTCTTGCATGTCTTTTACGTGGATTTTTAAAATATAGTCGTAATCACCACTCACGTGAAAACACTCCAAAACTTCCGGTAATTTGGAAGCTTGACGTTCAAAATTCAACACATATTCTTTGGTATGTTGTAATAATTTAACAAAGCAATACACTGCAAAGTTTCTTTCGATTAAATTTGTGTCCAAAATTGCAGTGTAACCAGTAATCACCTTGTTTCGTTCCAGTTTTTTTACTCTTTCGAATACCGCAGTGGCAGAAAGTCCTGTTTTTAGAGCAATTTCTTTGGTAGTAAGCTTGGCATCAGTTTGTAATAGCTTTAGAATTTTCTTATCGGTAGTATCTAGTTTCATCTTAATTTAAGTTTATTTATCTAAATAATATCAAATATACGGTTTTATTTTCTATAATATAAATTATTTATTGACTATTTACCTACAAATACAGAATTTTGATGAATAAAATATTTATCATGAAAACTTTCAAACCAGCAGATCATATCCAAGACTTACAATACTTTGGTGAATTTGGAGGAGTAAATCCATCTATATCTGATTCCTCTACCTATACTTTTTTAAGTGCCAAAACCATGTTTGACACTTTTGAAGGCAATACCGATGGTTGTTATTTGTATTCACGTCATTCTTCTCCAAGCAATTTGTATTTAGGACAAGCATTGGCCGCTATGGAAGGAACCGAAGCTGCACATGTAACTGCATCTGGAATGGGAGCCATTACAGCGGTTTTGTTGCAATTGTGCCATGCTGGAGAGCATATCGTTTCGAGTAGAACCATTTATGGAGGAACCTATGCTTTTATGAAAAACTTCTTACCTAATTTAAATATCCGAACTACTTTTGTAGATATTACCAAACTGGAAACCGTTGAAAAAGCCATCCAACCCAATACCAAAGTGCTGTATTGCGAATCTATCAGCAATCCTTTATTGGAAGTAGCAGATTTAGAAGGTTTGGCTATAATAGCCCACAAATATCAAATTACTTTGGTGGTTGACAATACCTTTTCTCCACTCATTTTAGCCCCAGCCAAATTGGGAGCTCAAGTAGTGATTCATAGTTTAACCAAGTTTATCAACGGAAGTTCCGATACCGTAGCTGGAGTAATTTGTGGCACCCAAGCTTTTATTGACGATTTAAAGAATGTGAACCATGGAGCAGCCATGTTGTTAGGCTCTACCATGGATAGTTTGCGTTCCTCGAGTGTATTGAAAAACTTAAGAACTCTGCACATCCGCATGAAGCAACACAGCCATAATGCCCAATTTTTGGCAGAAAAATTTGAAGCAGATGGTTTGAGAGTGGTGTATCCTGGATTGAAAAGTCACCCTGGCTACCAAAGTTTGTACCACCAAAAACATCCAGATTATGGTTTTGGTGGCATGCTAACATTAGATGTAGGAAATTTAGAAACAGCCAACACTTTAATGGAAATGATGCAACAAGAAAACTTGGGCTACTTGGCAGTAAGTTTAGGCTTTTACAAAACTCTGTTTTCTGCACCTGGAACATCTACTTCTTCTGAAATTCCGTTAGAGGAACAAAAAGAAATGGGCTTAACCGATGGATTGATTCGCTTTAGTATTGGCTTAGATGACGATATCGAACGTACGTACCAAAAAATGAAAGCATGTATGGTTCAGGTAGGAATTTTGTAGAAAACAATGGTTTAGTTAAGTAATTTTCACCTTTTAAACTATTTTTTAAATAAAAGCCCTATCATTTAATTAGATAGGGCTTTATAATTTTTAGTCTTTTATCTTAAATACTTTCCTTAAGATATCTTCCATCAAGCACCATTTGGTAATGGAAGATTGCAATAAATTAACACCTACAAAGCCAGTAAACCATAACCAATTTTGGTTAACGTACACAGCTAAAACAATGCTTAATAAGATAAAGAATCCTGCAATAGCTCTGATAATTCGATTGATCATATTTTTTAATTTTAGTGGTTAGATTGTTCAATGGCCAAGATGTTGTAATGAATTTTTGATTGCACTTCTTGCTCTTGGTTAAAATGTTCGATATTTTTTCCTAATTCAAATACCTTGGTAGATTCTGCAAAAACATGGCAAAGGATAGATGCTCTTTCGGTAAACCGTTTGGCAAGTGAATACCAATTTTCATTATATGATTCCAGGTACCCGCAATTTCATAGGTTTGGAAATTAACAAGGAAATATACCAAAAAGATTTTGACATGGTATTAAGACCACAAATGCGATTGGCAATTTCCGAAAAAACATTGGTAGGTATTGTAACCGGAATTCCGGTTCAAAGAGAAAACAATCGATTTTCTACTTTTATAAGATTAATATACGAACCCGGACATTAATTTTTCAAACGTATCCCATTTTCCACCAATTCAATTTGTTGGTTTTTGTACAAGGTTCCCACGGCTCGCTTGAAATTCTTTTTGCTCATTCGCAAAACAGTTTTGATTTCTTCGGGTGAGCTGTTGTCGTGCAAACCTAAAAAACCATCGTTGGCTTCAAGCTCCTCCAAAATCACTTTTGCATAATCGGTTATGGCATCTGCTACAGTTAAATGCAAGGTAACATCTAACTTACCATCAGGACGAACTTGTTTGATATAAGCCGAATACTTGTCACCAGGTCGTAAAGTTTCCACTCCGGCATGTTGAAACAACAAGCCTTTGTGTTTTTTGTTGATGATCACATTGTAACCCAAATCGGTTTTGTGGTAAATGGTAATTTCCACTGCTTCGTTATCCGTGTACGAAACAGGCTCTTTGTCAATGAACTTGTTAATTCGAGAGGATGCTACCAAACGGTTGCTTTGCCCATCAACGTAAACATAAACCAAATAACGCTTGTTCACTTCCATTTTGGTATTTTGTTCGCGAAATGGCACAAACAAGTCTTTTTCCAAACCCCATTGTAAAAAAGCTCCGTATTGGTTGGTATGACTTACTTTTAAGTAAGCAAAATCGTTACAAGTTACATAAGGATGTTGGGTAGTAGCTACTATTCGCTCTTGGTGGTCCAGATACACAAACACTCGAATGTTTTGGTTGATCTCCATTTGGTTGGTAACAAACTTTTTTGGCAATAACACCTCTGTTTCTCCATCGGTTAAAAAAGCACCAACTGAAGTAAAACGAACCAATTGAAGGGTATGAAATATTCCGATTTGCATGAACTAAATTCTTAAGACACAAAGGTAGTTGTAATGTTGAGATAAAAAAATGAATGACTTAGTCCATTTCTGTTTGAATATATTTAAAGAAATTTTTTAAAATATTTTCATTTTGCACTTTGGAAGTATTTATTTCCAAAATAGTTTTCGCATTTGTTGAAATAAAATGATTCCATTGGTTTTTTAACGAAATATCATTTTCAATTCCTATATAAGTAAAACCATACATCGCAGCTAAATGTTGGGCTTTTAAATGGTGTTGGGTTTCAAAAAACTGATGAAAAACAGGTTGGTCTTGGTGACCGGGTAATATTCTAAATATTCCACCTCCACCGTTATTGATTAAAATGATTTTAAAATTATTCGGAATGTATTGGTTCCACAATCCATTGCTATCATAGAAAAAACTCAAATCTCCTGTAATGAGTACTGTTGGTTTTTCATGAAACAATGCGGCTCCTACAGCAGTGGAAGTACTTCCGTCAATACCCGAAGTTCCTCGGTTGCAAAATATTTCCCAATTGGGTTTGGTTTTAAATAACTGCAAATATCTAATAGAGGCACTGTTAGAAACTTGAAGATGTAAATTATCCGGCAAATATTGACAAATAAAGTCAAACACTTTGAAATCTGAAAACGGAGCTTGCTGTGCAAAAGCAATTGCCTTTTCTTTTTTATAATGCCAGTTTTCTAAAAAATAAGTCGCATACCCTTCCCTATTTGGTTGAAAGGTAAGCTGTTTCAAACCATCTAAAGCGGAAATATTCACATGACCTGTCAATACTCCAAAAGTATCATTGGCTTTGGTTGCGTCTACATGGTAATGGTATTTTGGAGGGTGACTTCTGAGCAAAGCTTTGATTCTTTTAGAAACCAACATACCTCCTAAGCTAATTAAAATATCCGGTTGAAATTGTTGCTTGTCGGTTTCTGAAAAATCACTAATCAACACATCAATTTCATCTATGATATTTGGTGCATGCACATTCGAATTTTTCTCACTCAATACCAACACCGATGCATCGTTAGAAAATTCTTCTAACAACTTTTCTATTTGCTCATTTTTCGGTTGGTCACCAATCAATAGCAACTTTTTGGTAGATTTGTTCCAAGCTTCAACCACTTTTGGCAATATGGTTGTAGTTGGAGTTGCTTCTGAAAAATTCACCCATTGCGGGGTTCTGGTATAATCCGATACCAATTCGTACAAAGGCTCTTCAAAGGGCACATTGATATGCACAGGACCTTTGCTTACTTTGGCTGTGTAAATGGCATCTTGAATGGCCACATCGTTATCTACAGTATCTTCATCGGAAAGTTGTACACTCTTTAAAATATGGTTGGCAAATATGTTTTGTTGACGAATAGTTTGTCCGTCCCCAATATCAATTTTATGCGAAGGTCTGTCAGCACTCAATACAATTAGCGGAATTTCGCTGTAAAAAGCTTCTGCAATAGCCGGATAATAATTCAACAAAGCACTGCCCGAAGTACATACCAATACCACCGGTTCCTTTTTTTGTTGGGCAATACCCAAAGCAAAAAAAGCAGCACAACGTTCATCAACGATACTATAGCAACGAAAGCAGGATTGATTTGCAAACCCAAGCGTTAAAGGGGCATTTCTGGAACCCGGAGAAATTACAATTTCTCGGATTTGATATTTTTCAAACACCTGCAACAAAATTTGTGCAGTGGTAATTTTGGGTAAATTCATAATTATTTCATATCAACTAAGAAGCTAAAACCAATCCAGCTTAACAGTTTGCTACTTAAACCAACTTTACTTTTTAGCAGCTTCCATGGCTTGGTGTAAATCAAACCACAAATCGTCTGCTCGTTCAATCCCAACAGAAAAACGAAGCAATTGGTCGGTAATTCCTTGCGACATTCTTTCTTCTTTACTCAACAAGGAATGGCTGGTTTTTGCTGGAGATAAAATGGTGGACTCCACTCCTGCCAAACTCATGCTTGGTTTGATGATTTGCAATTTCTTTAAAAAAACATCGGTATCCACCTCGTCTGACAATTCAAACGATAGCATGCCACCAAAGCCTTTCATTTGTTTTTTTGCCAACTCGTATTGCGGATGCGATTTTAAACCCGGGTAATACACCGAAGCTACTAAAGGGTTTTCGTGCAAACGATTGGCCAATTTTTTGGCATTTTTGTTTTGTTGCTTAACTCTTACATGCAAGGTTTTGACACTTCGTTCTAACAACCAAACCGTATAATCGCTTAGGTTAGCACCTAAATTGATACCGGTAACAAACATTTGTTGGATGTGCTCTTTTGATGCCATGACCACACCTGCCAATATATCGCTGTGTCCACCTAAATATTTGGTAGCACTATGGATGATCAAATCAATACCCAACTCATGTGGATTTTGGTTTACAGGGGAAGCAAACGTATTGTCGATCATCGAAATTAACTTGTGTTTTTTGGCAATATTGGCTACTGCTTGTATGTCAACCAAAGTCATTTTTGGGTTCGAAGGTGTTTCGATATAAATCACTTTGGTATTTTCTTGTACACAAGCTTCCAAAGCTTCCGGAGTATCTTCGGCAGCAAAGGAATATCTGATATTCATCCGAGGCAATGTTTCTACCACAAAGTGATAAGTACCACCATACAATTGTTTTTGAAACACCACATGGTCACCACTTTTTAAAAACGACAACAACGCATTGGCTACAGCACCCATGCCACTCCCAAACAACATGGCAGCTTCTTTTTGTTCTAACGCAGCCATTTTTTGTGCCAAAGCCACCTGGTTTGGGGTATTAAAATAACGTGGATAACGTTTTACTTCTACTTCTTCGTATGCATAAGAAGTGGCCATGAATAACGGAGAAATAGCTCCTTTAAATTGGGTATCGTTTAATTCTCCGGCATGTACGCACAAACTGGAAAAATGAAGTTCTGAAGAGGAATTTACATTCATTATTTTGGATATTTTAACCAAATACAAAAGTACCGCATTCCAAACAAAATCTGCTACCTTTGCAAAAAAATTAACCATTGCCATGCAGTTACACGAAACCATTGTTGCTTTGGCTACTCCGCCCGGTGCAGGTGCAGTAGCAATGGTGCGATTATCCGGAAAAAAATCTTGGGAATTGGCCCAGCAAGTATTTCAATCTGTTTCGGGCAAACAACTAATGCAACAAAAAACGCACACCATCCACCTCGGACACTTGGTGTACCAAAACAGAACGATTGACCAAGTGTTGGTTTCCTTGTTCAGAGGACCAAATTCTTATACCGGGGAAGATGTGGTAGAAATTTCTTGTCACGGCTCCCCTTACATTCAACAACAAATCATTCAGGTGTTTTTAGATTTGGGTGCTAAGATGGCAGAGCCGGGTGAGTTTACTTTACGGGCTTTTATCCAAGGAAAAATGGATTTGTCGCAAGCAGAAGCAGTGGCTGATTTGATTGCTTCAGATAACCAAGCGAGTCACCAATTAGCCATGCAACAAATGCGTGGTGGCTTTAGCAACGAAATTGCGAAAATGAGAGAAGAACTACTCAATTTTGCTTCGTTGATGGAATTAGAATTAGACTTTGCCGAAGAAGATGTAGAATTTGCCGACCGTACCGCTTTTAAACAATTATTGGAACGCATCCAATTGGTTTTGAAGCGATTATTAGATTCTTTTGCTGTTGGAAACGTGATCAAAACCGGCATACCGGTAGCAATTGTTGGAGAACCCAACGTGGGAAAATCTACCCTATTGAATGCCTTGTTGAATGAAGAAAGGGCTATAGTTTCGGACATAGCCGGTACCACACGCGACACCATTGAAGACGAGTTGGTGATTGGTGGGATTGGATTTCGAATTATTGATACTGCTGGCATCCGAGATACGAAAGACTATGTAGAAAGCATCGGAATACAGAAGACCTTTGAAAAAATGGAGCAAGCACAGCTTATTCTTTGTTTGTTGGATGGTTCCAAGTTTAAAGATCCAGGTTACCATCCGGTAAACGAGTTAGAGCAGATAAAAAACAAACACCCTCTTAAAAATATCGTCATAATTATCAATAAAAAAGATAGTTTAAAAGATCAGGAAATTGAGAAAATCTGCCTTAAACTTGAAACTTTAAACTTGAAACTAATATTCATTTCTGCCAAGGAAAAATCTGGGATAGATACTTTAAAAAACACTTTGCTCTCTTACGTAAATACCGGAGCTTTAAAAAACCAAGAAACCATTGTTACCAATACCCGACACTACGATGCTTTGCTCAAGGCTTTGGATGCCATCATGCGAATACAAAAAGGCATGGAACAACAGTTGCCTTCGGATTTGTTGGCTATGGATTTGCGAGATGCCCTATATTATTTTGGAGAAATTACCGGGCAAGTATCTAACGATGAACTGCTTGGAAATATTTTTGCGAATTTTTGTATCGGAAAATAACAGTCGGAAAACAAATCTTCCAAAAGCCATCCTTATAACATTATTAATTTTGAAGTAGTTATATTCAAATATGTATTTGTAATAATATTGTTGAAATCTAAATCCTTTAAGTATTTTAGTAACTTTATCTTATAAAACCCTAATTATAATCGCATGAATTATGTTTTTCACCTAAATAAAACTCGAAGATTACTTTTATTTGTTGTTTTTTCGTTATTCTTGAGTTGTGATAAAAAAATAATAAAGAATTAACTTCAGAAAAAAATAGATAGAATAGTCGTTATCTCCCAAAAGAATATGTTGATGTAAAACATCCTGAATGGGTTAAAAATGCCTCCATCTATCAGTTAAACACACGTCAATTCTCTCCCGAAGGAACTTTTAAAGCTGCTCAAAAAGAACTGATTCGATTAAAAGATATGGGTATTGATATTATTTGGTTAATGCCTATCAACCCAATTGGTGAAAAAAATAGAAAGGGGACATTAGGAAGTCCTTATTCAGTAAAAAACTACCGAGAAGTAAATCCAGAATTTGGCACATTGGAAGATTTAAAATCCTTTGTAAATGAAGCACATCAATTAGGAATGTATGTTATACTCGATTGGGTAGCAAATCATACAGCTTGGGACAATCATTTGGTAAAAGACCATCCTGAATGGTATAAAAAAGACTATAAAGGTGAATTTAGACCAACTCCCTGGTGGGATTGGGATGATATAATTGATTTAGATTACAATCAACCTGGTTTGCGTAAATACATGACTGAAGCTATGAAATTTTGGTTTAATTAGGTGGATATTGATGGGTATCGTTGTGATGTTGCCGGTTTTGTACCCATTGATTTTTGGAATAATGTTCGAGTAGAATTAGATGCGATAAAACCGGTTTTTATGTTAGCTGAATGGGAATCTCGCGATATGCATTCTAAAGCATTTGATATGACTTATGCTTGGAGTTGGAATGAAAAACTTCATAAAATTTGTAAAGGTCAAGCCAATGTAAACGAATTGTATATCTACTATTCATGGAACGAAAGTTTTTTCCCTAAAAACAGCATTCGAATGACTTTTGTGAGTAACCATGATAAAAATGCTTGGGAAGGTACCATGTGGGAACAATTTGGAGATGGTTTAGAAGCAGCAATAGTTCTTTCGGTAGTTGGTGACGGAATGCCACTAATTTACAATGGTCAAGAAGCTGGTGAGCCAAAAAGATTAGCCTTTTTTGAAAAAGACCCTATAGTTTGGAAATCTCATCCAATTGGTGATTTATATAAAAAACTATTTAAATTAATGAAACAAAACACTGCATTGTGGCATGCAAACTGGGGAGCATTAATGTTAAAAGTTCCTAATTCATCTGAACAAGAAGTTTTTAGTTTTGTTCGACAAAATGAGAAAAATAAAGTTTTTTGTGTCTTTAATTTTTCAAATAAAAATCAAGTTATAAATTTTAAGGAAACTCTTTTTTTAGGAACCTACACAGATTTTACAACAGGGGAAAAAATAACTTTAACCAAAGATGTACAAATTACTTTAAAACCCTGGGATTATAAAGTGTATGTTAAGTAAATTCAAAATCTTGTTTTTAATTTGATTTTTATATTGTAAAAAATCAAACGTTAATCAAGCAAAACACAAAATGTAAAGTTCTTTTATGCGATATTAATAATTATTGATTTTCATTTCTACCACCATAAAACGCACAAACATTTCTTCGGCATACCAACCCAATCTTCGGGTCATTTGCACTACTTCGCGGTGTTTCGGATTTTGGTAAGCATAAGCCATTACTGCTTCTTTGTTTTCCCAAACGCTAAAAGTAGCTTGTTGTATCAAAGGCAGCTCCCCTATTCCTTTACCAAATAATTGTCCGGGATATTGGGTTAAACTTGCACTAACTTTCGGGACTTTCTGCCAAAAACGATGCAAAAACTGCCACTTGATTTTGGCCCTTGTCATTACTGCCACCGGTAAACTTTCGTTATCCGGATAGATTTCAAAAGGTTGTTTGGCATCCCAAAAACCATGACCTTCAAAAGCTTGTAAAGTAAATGTTTTTACTTGTGTGCATCGTTTTTGATAGGTGGTTAACCAAGGATGTTGAGCAAATGCTTCCGCTTGTTGTTTGCTTTCAAAAACCGTTAGTAAAGCATAGGTACCAAAATCAGGTTGCCATTGGTAGCCATCTCCTCCACCCGTACCCAACAGTTTGTAAAATTGCAAACCCGGAACTTTTGTTAAAACACTGTGTGCCAATTGCATTTGGGTAAAAGCCCAACATTTGGCTGAAAAGCTTTTCAAATAAAAGAAATGTATTTGGGTGTGGGAGTGGTTCATCTTTCAAATATAAGAAGGTTCTGAATAGATTCCCTACAAACATTTCTTACTTTTTTATCAACAAAATATGTAAATCCGTACAACCCATTCGCAACTTTTATACCTTTGGTTATTGAATTGAATACATCATGCCAGAAACCAAAATTATTTTAGGAAGCGAAGAGTGGTGTTCTTTGCCAGAATTGCAAATTCCGTTGATCAAAGTTCGGGTAGATTCCGGTTCCAAAACTTCTGCTTTACATGCCGTAAACATTGCTCCTTTTTTGCGAAATGGAGAGCATTGGGTAAAGTTTGACATCAATCCCATTCAAAACGATTTAAAAACTGTAATCCACTGCGAAGCACCTTTGGTGGACAAACGAGTAGTAAAAAGCTCTTCCGGCTTTCGCGAACAACGCTTTGTCATCAAAACTTTGTTGAAGTTGCAAGACTACACTTGGAGTATTGAAATGACGTTGACCAATCGTGACTCCATGGGATTTCGGATGCTGTTAGGTAGAGAAGCCATGAGTGGAAGGGTGTTGGTAGATCCGGAAAAGCAATATTTACAAGGAGAAAACACCACCGAATCGGTAAAGAATTTATACAAAGATGCCATCATCAAACCTTCGGGACTCAAAATTGGATTACTGGCAAGCAACCCGGATTTGTATAGCAACCGTAGAATTATGGAAGCGGGTGAAATGCGTGGCCATGAAATGCAGTTTTTAAACATCAAGGAGTGCTACATGAAATTAGATGGCACCAAACCGGAAATCCACTACCGTGGTGGTAGAATTTTAAACGATTTGGATGCCGTAATACCACGAATTCGTCCGAGTATAACGTACTATGGTTGTTCGTTGGTGCGTCAGTTTGAAGCATTGAAAATATTTAGCTTAAATTCCTCCACTGCCATTACACAATCCAGAGACAAATTACTTTCCTTGCAATTGCTTATCAATAGCGGTGTGGACATCCCAACTACCGGATTTGCAAATTCTCCGTTGGATACAGACGACTTGATTAAAATGGTAGGTGGCACTCCGTTAATTGTTAAGTTATTAGAAGGAACACAAGGCAAAGGAGTGGTTTTGGCAGAAACCAAAAAAGCAGCTGAAAGTGTGATCAATGCATTCAAAAGTTTGAATGCCAACATATTGGTGCAAGAATTTATCAAAGAAGCCAACGGAAAAGACATTCGCTGTTTTGTAATTGATGGCAAAGTAGTAGCTGCCATTATGCGAGAAGCCTTACCGGGAGAGTTCAGAGCCAATATCCATTTAGGTGGAACTGCCAAACTAATCAAACCTACCGCAGAGGAAAAGAAAATTGCCATCAAAGCTACCAAAGCCATGGGATTAAAAGTGGCTGGAGTAGATATCATTCGCTCCAGCAAAGGGCCTTTGCTGTTAGAAGTAAACTCCTCACCAGGATTGGAAGGTATTGAAACTGCAACCAATAAAGACATTGCAGGAAAAATGATTTTAGCTATTGAGAAAAACTTTGCTTTACAACAAGAAATTTCCAAAGCTAGTCCAGCTATCCATGCGGATACTACCGAAAATGAAAATGTAGAAAATGAATAGATTTTTTTGTTTTATTGGCTGTTTGTTATTGCTTTTTATGGTAGCATGTGGTGCTCCAAAAGTTGTAGAAGAAACCAAAAAAGATTTTTCAACACTTTTTTTATTTGGTTAAATAAAAATATAAAAAAAGTATTTGAGAGAAACAGCAACTAATTATTTGTAAATTAAATACATAAAAAATTTCGTTTAGTATTTATTATTGTGCTGCAAAAAAAAACACCTCCAAAGAGGTGTTTTTTATTTTGATACAGAGAGTTGTATTTATTCTTTTGCGGCTTCTGCTGCTTTTTGTGCTTTCTTTTCTTTAATCATTTCCATTATGGCACCACCCACCCAGTAGTGTACAAAACCTACCAAGAAAATCATCAACCAAAAACCAATCGTTAGGATGGTTAAAAACAATAAGAAACCTAAATATTGCTGAAACTCGAACATGACTTTAAAATTTTTTACAAATATAAAGTTTCTTGATAAATTTTGGTAAAAGGGGCTTAAAATTTTTCCATAATCCTTGGTTAATAACTAATTTTGTAGAGCTATAAATGCAGCATATCAAAATAAATACAACCTTTAATAGTTACCCTCCATGAACTACAGAATAGAAAAAGACACCATGGGTGAAGTGCAAGTACCAGCAGATAAATACTGGGGAGCACAAACCGAAAGATCGAGAAATAACTTTAAAATTGGAGCTCCGGGCTCCATGCCAAGAGAAATTGTAGATGGCTTTGCCTACCTGAAAAAAGCGGCTGCCTATGCCAACTGCGAATTAGGAGTACTATCTGCTGAAAAGCGTGATGCCATTGCCCAAGTTTGCGATGAAATTTTGGCTGGCAAATTATACGAGGAGTTTCCGTTGGTAATTTGGCAAACCGGTTCGGGAACCCAAAGCAACATGAACGTAAACGAAGTAATTGCCAACCGTGCCCAAGTATTGGCTGGTGGTAAAATTGGAGAAGGCGAACCTGTACTTAAAGCCAATGACGATGTAAACAAATCGCAATCGTCCAACGACACCTACCCTACCGGCATGCACATTGCTGCCTACAAAATGGTGGTAGAAACTACCATTCCGGGAGTAGAACAATTGCGAGATACGTTACAGAAAAAGTCGGAAGCTTTTATGAATGTGGTAAAAATTGGTCGTACCCACTTGATGGATGCTACTCCATTAACTTTAGGACAAGAGTTGTCCGGGTATGTGGCACAATTAAACTACGGCTTAAAAGCCTTACGCAATACCTTAAGCCATTTGTCAGAATTGGCATTGGGTGGTACTGCGGTAGGAACCGGATTGAATACCCCTCCGGGATATGATGTTAAAGTAGCAGCATATATTGCCCAATTTACAGGACATCCGTTTGTTACTGCTCCTAATAAGTTTGAAGCTTTGGCTTCGCACGATGCCATTGTAGAAGCCCACGGAGCATTGAAACAATTGGCAGTATCGTTAAATAAAATTGCCAACGATATTCGTATGTTGGCATCGGGACCAAGATCGGGAATTGGAGAAATTTTAATTCCAGAAAACGAACCGGGGTCTTCTATCATGCCTGGAAAAGTAAACCCAACCCAATGCGAAGCCATGACGATGGTTTGTGCCCAAGTAATGGGGAACGATGTGGCCATTACCATTGGTGGTACCCAAGGTCATTACGAACTTAACGTGTTTAAACCTTTAATGGCCTCTAACTTTTTACAATCGGCTAAATTGTTAGGCGATGCATGTGTATCGTTTGACGAGCACTGTGCCCAAGGAATTGAACCAAACTATACCCGTATTAACGAACTCGTTAACAACTCCTTGATGTTGGTAACTGCGTTAAACACCAAAATTGGCTATTACAAAGCCGCAGAAATTGCACAAACTGCCAACAAAAACGGCACCACATTAAAAGAAGAAGCTGTTAGATTGGGATATGTTACCCCGGAACAATTTGACGAGTGGGTAAAACCTGAAGATATGGTGGGGAGTTTGAAAAACTAACCCCTAACACACCCTATATAAAAATGGGATTTGAATTTGATCAAATCCCATTTTTTATTGTGGTTGAAAAACATTGGAATACCTTTCCGGATGGTTTTTTAAAAACTCTATCACTTGTTGCTCTTCGGTGGTCAAACTTAAGCCAGAATCAAACTCCCAAAAGTTGGTATATACTTTGCTATTGGCATTGATCAGCGATTTTTCTTTGAAGATATTTTTATCAGAATACACAAACAATTTTGGCGAGAATTTGTTGGTAACCAAAGTGTTTTTTACTTCCATGGATACTTCTTTCCCCTCTTTTTTGGTGGTAAATCCTATTTCTTCCACCGAATTAAGCAAGTAATAATGAGAACCTTCTGTTTGGTAATTCAGTTTAACGTACGATTTATATAATTTTCTTCCGTTAAGATCTGTAGTTTTTTGGTGGATCTCGGCTCTGTCAAAAGGCAAAAAACATTTTACTTCCTTAATAATCCGTTCCTTTTTGTGGTATACAATCCAATACTCATACCAAATGCCTCTTATTTCTGCATCGGGCTTGATGTGTAATATGTACAAATCTTCCGATTGCGGATGTAGCTTTAGTTGGTATTGGTAAATTTTACGTGCTCTTAATTGCAACAAATCTTCTAGATATTTAAAAGTGTAGTAATTGCTCAAAATGTTGTTAAGGTCGTATCCTACCAAATGCCGTTCTGTAGGCACCGCTATACCTACCGACCGGGTTTGCTCCAACAATATATCGGTTTGTACTTTTTTTTGCTGCAAAAAAACTTGCATATTTAACAAACCATCGTTGTAATAGGTATATGCACCGTTTTTTTTGAAAAATTCACGCGAATACATTCGCAATGTTACAGGAACATCTAATTTCTTTTTTGAATTTTCTACTACTTCCTTAAGTATTTCTTGAGGATGCCTGTTGGTTACAATTACTTCTTCTAATTGCCTATTATTGGCAATTAAAGCAATCACATATTTTTTGGAAACTTTGTCGGCTAAAATTCTAAAGTTTTTCTTTTTGTAAGAAGAATGGCTAATGTCCAACAGTAAAGGTGGAGTTGCCATAAACTTCACGATACCCTCTGTATTGGAAATTAAATTTTGTTTGCTTTTCGGTATTTTAACCACCGCTTCTTCTATAGGTTCAGAAGTAACTTCATCTACCAATTGTACTTCAAACTCTATTTGTTGTGAAAAAACCCAAGACAAAGCAAAACCAAACCAAAGAAAAATTATTTTTTGGAAAGCGATAAAACAAGAATATTGTGGTGCTTTCATGCTTAGGTTATCTTTTTGTTTTTCAGAAAGATAGGTAAATTTAGCAAATCTTTGGATAACTTTTCACATTTTAACGATGTTTTGTTATAAAAATCTACCAAAAACCAATACCGTGTTAAAAATGATAAAAAAAACTTCCTATTTGGCTGTGATTCATTTTTTTATTTACATTTGTTTATCATTAAGTTTTAAACATTTAAATACCCTATACCATGAAAAAATTAGCAGCATTATTTTTATTAGGTGCATTCTTCTTTTCTGTAGATGCTATGGCAAATGAGCCAAAAAACAAGGACAAGAAGAAAAAAGAAAAAACAGAACAAACTACTGAAGAGAAAAAATCTTGCTCTACAGAAGAAAAAAAATCATGTGGTTCTGAAAAAAAATCATGTTGTTCTTCTAAAAAAGAATCTTAATTTAAAAAATAGCCGACCTAAGGGTCGGTTTTTTTTTGCTATGTAACATAGGTTACCTTTTAGTTTAATTACCCAAAGTACATTTGTATACACAAAATGAATAAAGATTCATTCTGATGTTTTAGTTTTATTGGTTTACCGGTGGAAGCAATTCCATCGGTTTTTTTATGGCCTGATTACAAAGTGCTCTTTGGCTTGTTCTGTTCTAAAAAACACCAAGCCAATACAAAACAAATCGAGGCTAACTGTAACTTTTGGATGGTTTTTAATTGCTTCCCAAGCAGCTTCCATGTCTTTACTCCAATGAATATCGTCAAAAACCCAAATGGTTTCGTTGGTTATACTTGGTAGCAATACTTCCATATAACTTAAAGTAGCTATTTTGGAATGATTGCCGTCAAAAAAAATGAGGTCCCATTTTTCTTGTTGCAACTTTGGTAAAACATTTTTGAAATCCCCTAAAATAAAGTCAACAGCATCAGATTGGCTTTTTTGCCAATTTGCTTTTGCAATGGCATGTGTTTGCTCGCAACCCTCGATGGTAGTAATCATTGCATTCGGGTTTCCTAAGTGTATGGCAAAGGTTCCCAATCCTAAAGAGGTTCCTATTTCCAATACCCGTTTTGGTTGGAAATACTGTACAAGTTTTATCAATAATTTTGCTTTGGAACCCGTCATCCCGGCATGTTTGGCAATTGCAGAAACTTTGCGTTGTTGACTGGAAATAACTTTTGATCCTGCTCCAAAATCGCTCACCAAATTTACTTTGTTGTTTTGTAGTAACGATTGCCGATAATTTTTCCAAATAAGATATGGTGGCAATTTGTTTTTTTGATACAAACATTTGGTTACCAAACGAAAAACAAAGGGAGAATGCACGCCATGTTGGTTGGTAGAGGCAGCCAAAAATTTCCCATAAGAAACCATGGTGTGCGTAATAAATTTTAGTTGTTGTATCAACCTTTTCAACAGATTCCGATTAGTGCTGTTTAACCTTCTAATTTCATCGATAATTCAAACCAACGTTCTTCTTTTTCCTCCATTTTTTGGATGATTTCCTGAAGGATTTTGGATTGCTTTTCTATTTCTTCGCTTGTCAGACTGACCTCTGAAAATAGTTTTTCAATTTGCTTTTTTTGGTATTCCAAATCTTTGATGTCTCTTTCTAATTTTTGGTATTCTTTCTGTTCGTTAAAAGACAATCCTTGCGACACCTGGTTTTCTTTCCAATTGGATTTTTCTTTTACCTCTGCTTTTTCCGGTACTACCGCATCTTCATAAATTCGAAAATCAGAATAATTCCCCGGAAAATCATCTACTACGCCATCTCCTCTAAAAACAAACAAATGGTCTACAATTTTGTCCATAAAATACCGGTCGTGCGAAACCACAATCACACATCCCGGAAAATCGAGCAAGAAATTTTCTAATACGTTTAGGGTAACAATGTCTAAATCGTTGGTAGGCTCATCTAAAATCAAAAAATTAGGATTCTGAATCAACACCAAACATAAATACAAACGCTTTAATTCGCCACCACTTAGTTTTTCAACAAAATCGTATTGCTTTTTTCTGTCAAATAAAAATCGTTCCAACAACTGCGAAGCACTTAATAATCGGCCTTTTGCCAACGGAATGTATTCTCCAAATTCTTTGATTACATCAATTACTTTTTGTTGAGACTTGGGTTGCAATCCGTTTTGGGTGTAATAGCCAATTTTAATGGTATCTCCAATTACCACTTTTCCGTTATCAGGAGCTAAATTTTTGGTCAAAATATGCAAAAAGGTGGTTTTTCCGGTGCCGTTTTTGCCAATAATTCCAACTTTTTCCGCCTTTTTAAAAGTGTAGTCAAAGTTGTTTAGCAGCACTTTGTTGCCAAACTTTTTAGAAACTTTATGCAACTCAACAATTTTGCTTCCCATGCGGTCTGCTTGGATTTCCAACTCCACCACATAGTCTTTTTTGCGGTTAAATGCTCTTTCTTTGATTTCCTGAAAATCGTCTACTCTCGACTTTGATTTGGTAGTCCTTGCTTTGGGTTGTCTGCGAATCCAATCTAACTCCTTAACATACAAATTCTTTGCTTTTTGCAATTCGGTTGCTTCTTGGATCTGACGTTCTTCTTTTTTCTGTAAATAGTAAGAGTAATTTCCTTGGTAGCTATATAATTTTTCGTGGTCTAACTCAATAATGGTATTGCAAACTCTTTCTAAAAAATACCTGTCATGCGTTACCATAAAAATGGTGAAATTTTCCTTTGCAAAATAGGCTTCCAGCCATTCAATCATTTCTAAATCTAAATGGTTGGTAGGCTCATCTAATACCAACACATCTGGTTTTTGTAACAACAATACAGCCAAAGCCAATCGTTTTTTTTGTCCACCCGACATATTTTTCACCACCTGACTCAAATCGTCTAACTGCAATTTGAACAATATTTGCTTGTATTGGGTTTCAAAATCCCAAGCCTGGTATTGGTCCATCAAATCCATACATTGCTGCAAATGCTCCATATCATCCGGATTTTGCAAAGCTTTTTCGTATTGGTTGATTACTTTTAACGATGCATTGTCAGAGGCTAAAATGGTTTCTTCTACCGTTAAATTGGCTTGTAATTCAGGTACTTGCTCTAAAAAACCAATGGTAGTTCCTTTTCTAAATATCGTTTGCCCTGTATCGGGAGTATCTTTCCCCATCAAAATTTTTAAAATCGTAGTTTTTCCAGAACCATTTTTGGCAACAAAGGCCACTTTATCCCCTTGGTGAATGGTAAAAGAAAGATTTTCAAACAAAGTTCTTTCTCCAAAAGATTTACTGATGTTTTCTACAGAAATTAAATGCATGGTGGATAGGTATTATCTTTTGCAAAAGTAAGCCATCTTGGCGAATTGTATCTACTAAGTTTTTAATTATAAAAGTTTGGTGTTATTTGAATAAATACAGCCATCATTTTAAATAATTTATTAACCTTTGGTTGTATTTATTATTATTATGGTCTATAAACCCAAATATAACTTTTGTTGGTTGTGTTTTTTGCTCTATTTTTGCGACTTTAAACTACACAACTACACAACACATGAACCCAACTAAATACATTTTTGTTACCGGAGGTGTGACTTCTTCGCTCGGAAAAGGCATTATTGCTGCTTCTTTGGCTAAGCTGTTGCAAGCTCGTGGCTACAGAGTTACCATTCAAAAGTTCGATCCGTATATCAATGTGGATCCAGGAACTTTGAATCCGTATGAACACGGAGAATGTTTTGTGACCGATGATGGTGCGGAAACCGACTTAGATTTAGGACATTACGAAAGATTTTTAAACGTTCCTACTTCGCAAGCCAACAACGTAACTACCGGAAGAGTGTATTTATCGGTTATTGAAAAAGAAAGAAGAGGAGAGTTTTTAGGAAAAACAGTACAAGTAGTTCCGCATATTACCAATGAAATTAAAGATCGCATGCAGTTGCTAGGAAAATCGGGCAACTACGATATTGTAATTACAGAAATTGGAGGAACAGTTGGGGATATTGAATCTTTACCTTACATCGAATCGGTGCGTCAGTTGTTGTGGGATTTAGGAGATAACAATGGGATTGTAATCCACCTTACTTTGGTGCCTTATTTATCTGCTGCGGGTGAGTTAAAAACCAAACCTACCCAACACTCTGTAAAAACCTTGATGGAAAGTGGGATCAAAGCTGATATCTTGGTTTGCCGAACGGAACACGAATTGACAGACGATATCCGTCATAAATTGGCTTTATTTTGCAATGTGAAGAAAGAGGCTGTAATCCAATCTATTGATGCTTCTACTATTTATGATGTACCGAACTTAATGTTAGAAGAGAAACTGGATTTGGTTACTTTACAAAAATTGAATTTGCCAGAAAAAAGCAATCCCGATTTGGTGCAATGGAACGAATTTTTGCGAAAACACAAAAACCCTAAAAACACCGTTCGCATTGCTTTGGTTGGAAAATATGTGGAGTTGCAAGATTCTTACAAATCTATTTTAGAAGCGTTTATTCATGCAGGAGCCAACAACGAAACCAAAGTGGTGGTAGAATCTGTACATTCTGAGCATATCGACCCAAACAATATTTCGGAAAAATTAGGAGCTTTCGACGGAATTTTGGTGGCTCCAGGCTTTGGAGAAAGAGGGATAGAGGGAAAAATTGCTACTGTACAGTATGCCCGTGAAAAAGGTGTGCCATTTTTTGGAATCTGTTTAGGAATGCAAATGGCAGTGATAGAATATGCCAGAAATGTGTTGGGATGGAAAGATGCCAATTCCACTGAAATGAATCCGAATACTTTACATCCGGTAATTAATTTAATGGAAAGCCAAAAACAAGTATCTGACAAAGGTGGCACCATGCGTTTAGGAGCTTGGGATTGTACTTTACAAGATAACACATTGGCTTATCAAATTTACGGAACGAAAGAAATTTCAGAACGCCATCGTCATCGATACGAATTTAATGAAACATTCCGTACAGCATTACAACAAGCTGGCTTGGTGTTGTCTGGTACCAACCAAGCTACCAATTTGGTAGAAATTGTAGAAATTAAAAACCATCCTTTTTTTATAGGGGTGCAGTTTCACCCTGAATACAAGAGTACGGTAGCCAATCCGCACCCAATTTTTAATGCATTTATTCAAGCTGCGGTTAGGTATCATCACGCAGCAAAAGAATTATCTAAATCAAATTAAATGGAAGAGAAAAAAACGGACCTGAACTCCATCATTGGATTTTTTCTAATTTTCTTACTCATCTTATGGATGATGTACAATAATGCGCAAGACCAAGCCAAAGAAAAGGAATTGGCCAAAATAGAAAAAGTCCAAAAAAATAAAGCTACCAAAACTGCTAACACAACAGTAGTTGTTGAGGAAGAAACAAAAGACTCTGTTGCGGTTGCCCAACAATTCCAGTCGTATGGGGCTTTTGCTTATAGTGCAAGTTTGACCAATGCCAAAGAGCAAACCACAGTTTTAGAAAACAATTTGGTTAGCATGGAAATTTCCAATTTAGGAGGTTTTGTATCTAGCCAAACCATGAAAAACTTTACCCAATTTAAAAAAGATTCGGGTAAAAATGTGCAATTGTTTAAAGACGATAATGCTAGCTTTAATTTGCAATTTAAAGGAACTGATGGCAAATTGTACGATACCAAAGATTTGTGGTTTGTACCAACTTTGAAAAAAGATGGCGAAAACCAAGTACTTATTATGCGTTTACAAGCTGGAGCCAATCAGTTTTTAGAGTACGTGTATACCTTGAAGCCTAACGACTATATGTTAGATTTTCAAATTCGTTCGCAAGGCTTGGAGCAGGTTTTCGGAAAAACTCCAGAGTTGATTGCCAATTGGGATATGACTACCTATCGCAACGAAAAAAGTGTGAGTTACGAAAACCGTTATACCGAAATTTGGTTTGAATACGAAAAAGGCAAAACCGATTATGTAGGGCAAGGTAAAATTAAAGAAGATGCAGCAACCGATGTTTCATACATAGGTTACAAACAACAGTTTTTTACCAGTATTTTACTTACCAAAACACCTTTTACCAAAGCAGATTTTGTATCGAAAAACTTGGTACAAGATGAAGAAAAAGATACCATTTTTACTAAATCATTTAGCAGTAAATTTCCGTTAGCAATTGCAAATGGAGCAGTAAACTACCAAATGCAATGGTATTTTGGGCCTACAGATTATCATTTATTAAAAGACTATGACAAGAATTTAGAGCAAATTGTTTGGTTGGGATGGGGAATATTTGGTTGGATCAATAAATATGCTTTTGTACCTGTATTTGATTTGTTGATTGACTTTTTGCCATACGGATTATCTATCATTATCTTAACTATCATAGTTCGAATTGTGCTTTCACCAATGACGTACAAATCGTATTTGTCGCAAGCAAAAATGAAAGTGATTCGTCCGGAAGTACAGGAAATCAATGAAAAGTTTAGCAAAGACCCCATGAAGCGTCAGCAAGAAACCATGAAATTGTATGGCAAAGCTGGAGTAAATCCTATGGCAGGCTGTTTACCCGCAGTATTGCAAATTCCGGTGTTTTATGCATTATTTAGCTTCTTTCCGGCTGCCATTGCGTTACGTCAGCAAAGCTTTTTATGGGCAGATGATTTGTCGAGTTACGATACCATATTAAACTTACCATTTTATATTCCGTTTTACGGAAACCACGTGAGTTTGTTCCCAATATTGGCTTCTATTGCTATTTTCTTTTACATGAAGATGACCACGGGTGACCAACAAATGTCGGCCCCAACCCAAGAAGGAATGCCTGATATGGGTAAGATTATGAAAGTGATGATTTATATTTCTCCTTTGATGATGTTGTTTTTCTTTAACAACTATTCTTCCGGATTGAGTTTGTATTATTTTGTTTCAAATGCCATTACCATTGGAATCATGTTGGTGATTAAAAACTACATCATTGATCAAGATAAAATTCACGCTCAAATTCAAGAAAACAAAACCAAGCCTAGAAAGCTAAATCGTTTTCAGCAAAAAATGCAAGAAATGATGGAACAGGCAGAACAGGCAAAGAATCAAAAGAAATAATTTTATTAAATGTACAAATAAACACAAAAGGCAAACCGAATAGTTTGCCTTTTGTGTTTATACATTATTATTTTAATGGATTATAATAACAACATGATATAAGATATCTCATTATTTACAACTTACTCTCTTGAATCTCCTGTACAATTTCAGGGTTTAATAAGGTGGAGATATCTCCGTAATTATTAAAATCACCTTCAGCAATTTTGCGTAAAATTCTACGCATAATTTTACCGGAACGAGTTTTAGGCAAACCACTCACAAACTGAATTTTGTCTAACTTAGCAATAGGTCCTATTTGATCGGAAATCAATTGGTTAATTTCTTTACGTAAATTGTCTTGGTTACGAGCTTCTCCAGTTTCTTTTAAAATCACATAGCCATACAATGCATTTCCTTTAATGTCGTGCGGGAAGCCTACAATGGCACTTTCTGCTACAGCTGGGTGCTCGTTAATAGCATCTTCAATTGGTGCGGTTCCTAAGTTGTGACCAGATACAATAATCACATCATCTACCCTACCTGTAATACGGTAATACCCTACTTCATCACGTAACGCACCATCACCAGTAAAGTACTTCCCGGGAAAAGCTGTAAAATAGGTCTCTTTGTACCGTTGGTGGTCTCCCCAAATGGTTCTGGCCATACTTGGCCATGGGAATTTGATACACAAACTTCCGGTAACTTGGTTGCCTTCAATTTCATTTCGCAATTCATCCATCAAAACCGGTTGAATTCCCGGTAAAGGCAATGAAGCATAAGTTGGTTTGGTAGGGGTAACAAATGGTATTGGTGATATCATGATACCTCCTGTTTCAGTTTGCCACCAAGTATCTACTAACGGACAACGTTTGCCACCCACGTGGTCGTTGTACCAGTGCCAAGCTTCTTCGTTAATAGGTTCTCCAACAGAACCAATTACACGTAAGCTTTTTAGCGGAAACTGTTGTACAAAATCTAAACTTTCCTTAGCCAAAGCTCTGATGGCGGTTGGTGCAGTATAAAATTGGTTTACTTGGTGCTTTTCAATAACTTCCCAAAAACGAGAAAAATTTGGGTAAGAAGGCACTCCTTCAAACAAAACCGTTGTAGCTCCGTTTAATAACGGACCATATAAAATGTACGAATGTCCGGTAATCCAGCCAATATCTGCAGTACACCAATACACATCGTTTTCTTGGTAGTCAAATACATTTTTAAAGGTGTAGGCAGTGTATACCATGTACCCTGCGGTGGTATGCAACATGCCTTTTGGTTTTCCGGTAGAGCCAGAAGTGTATAAAATAAACAAAGGATCTTCGGCATCCATAATTTCTGCCACATTGTTTCCAACTGCTGCATCTAACAAAGGTTGCAACCAAAGGTCTCTTCCTGCTTGCATGTGTACTTTTCCTTTGGTGCGTTCAGCCACCAATACTTTGGAAACAGTCGGGCAGCTTTGCAAGGCTTCATCTACTATCCCTTTTAAGTCGATGGTTTTATCTCCTCTAAAACCTCCATCGGAAGTAATTACCATCGTAGCCCCACAATCGTTGATGCGGGTTTCTAATGCTTTGGCCGAAAATCCTGCAAAAACAACCGAATGTACTGCACCAATTCGGGCACAAGCCAATACTGCAACTGCCAATTCCGGAATCATCGGAAGGTAAATACATACCCTATCCCCTTTTTTAACACCTTGCTCACGCAATACATTGGACATCTTGGCAACCCTTACATACAATTCGTTGTACGTTATGTGTTGTGCCATTTCGGTCGGGTTATTAGGCTCAAAAATAATAGCCGTTTTTTCACCTCTTTTGTTCAAGTGTCTGTCAATACAGTTCTTGGTAATATTTACTTTGGCACCTTTGAACCATTCGAATTTGGCTTCTTGCATGTCAAACTCAAAAATCTTGTCCCACTTTTGGTACCAAGTAAAATTTTCGTCAGCTATACGATCCCAAAACTTACGTGGTTCGCGTACCGACTTTTTATACATTTTGAAATAATTCTCTAAATCTTTGATCTTATAATAACTCATAATGCTTCGTTTGTTTGGTAAAAATACAATTTTTAATAGGTGTTTTTTTGAATATGTTGCTAAAAAGCTATAGCTGAGGAGATTTCCTACTTGCTTCCACTTCAAATAAATCGATCAATTCGTCAATTACTTTTTCATCTTCTATAGTTGATGGAATGGTATAAGGTTGCTGGTCCCACAACAATCGCAATAATTTTCGTAAAATTTTACCCGAACGTGTTTTGGGCAATCTGGTCACCACAATCACTTTTTTCAATGAAGCTACTGCTCCGATGGTTTGTCTGATTTTTTGTACCACTTCATATTCCAATTGAAAATGCTCCATGTCTTCACCCGACTTAAGTACCGCCAATGCCAATGGCACTTGTCCTTTGAGCTCGTTATGTACCCCAACCACCGCACATTCTGCAATTGCAGCATGTGAAGCCACGACTTCTTCCATTTCGGCAGTAGACAATCTATGGCCTGCTACATTGATTACATCATCTACCCTACCTGTGATGTAAACGGCACCATTTTCTTGTTGAAAGCCACCATCACCGGAAAAATAAAATCCCGGAAATTTGGTCAAATATCCTTCGGTAAATCGTTGATGGTCTCCCCAAATTGATTGTAAGGTTCCAGGAGGCAATGGTAATTTTACCACCACATAACCTTCCTCTCCAGTCGCAATTTGGTGTCCGGATTCATCCACAATTTGAATGGCATAGCCAGGTACTGGCATTCCTGCAGAGCCTGGTGGAATGCTTTGTAATTCAATTCCCATTGGGTTGGCCAACATGGGCCAGCCAGACTCGGTTTGCCACCAATGGTCGATGACCGGTTTTTGCAATTGGTCTTTCAACCAATCTAAGGTGGCCACATCGCATCGTTCCCCTGCTAAAAATTGAGCTTTTAAACCACTCAAATCGTATGATTTTAGTAAGTCTCCATTGGGGTCTTCCTTCTTAATCGCCCTTATGGCAGTTGGAGCAGTAAACATCACTTTTACTTGATGCTCTTCTATTACCCTCCAAAAAGTTCCTGCATCGGGAGTTTTTATTGGTTTTCCTTCAAACAAAACGGTAGTATTACGGTTAAGTAAAGGTCCGTACACAATGTAGCTATGCCCTACTACCCAACCCACATCAGAAGCAGCCCAAAAAACTTCTCCGGGTTGCATGCCATAAATGGCTTGCATCGAGTATTTCAAAGCTACGGCATAACCACCAGTGTCTCGAACCACACCTTTTGGCTTTCCGGTGGTTCCGGAAGTATATAAAACATACGAAGGATGGGTGCTTCCTACTGCAACAGGAGCTACAGCTTCCGAACCATATACCAATGCTTCATAGTCGATATTGTTTTTTAAAAAAGGGACTTTAGCTCCTAACTTTCGATTGTACAATACCACATGCTCCGGTTGGTTGGTGCATTGTTTCAAAGCTTCATCTACCATGGGTTTGTAGGCCAATAAGCGATCTATTTCAATACCTGAACTTGCGGTAAGTATCACTATGGGCAAACAATCGTTTATTCGTATGGCCAATTCATGTGGGGCAAATCCTCCAAACACAACGGAATGGGTTATTCCCAATCGGGCACAAGCCAACATGCTGTATACTGCTTGCGGAATCATTGGCATGTAAATCAAGGCAGTGTCTCCTTTTTGTAAACCTAAAGTTTGCAAACCTCCTGCTAATTTAGCTACTTGGAGTTGCAATTCGTTAAAGGTGATTTTTTGAATGGATTGTGTAACAGGAGAATCATAAATCAAAGTTACTTGTTCTCCAAAACCATCTTGAACATGTTTGTCGATACACAAATATGACAAATTCAAAGTACCATCTGCAAACCATGCATCGTAATTTTGTGCATTTTTGCTTAAGATTTGGTTCGGGAATTGATACCATTCCAATGCCAAAGCCTGTTGTTTCCAAAAAGTTTCTGGCTGTTGAATACTTTGTTGATATACAGAATAATAGTCCATATAATATAATTTTTTACTGCAATATAATTTCCACTTGCTCGGTTAATTTTTTTAATAGAAAAAGGTTTGGTTAAATAAGCATCTGCTCCTGCCTCTAACCCTTTTTTGAATGTCTTGTTCTTTGTTTTTGGCAGACAAAAACAAGACTTTGGTTTGTGCTAAATTCGCTTCTCTTTTGATGTATTCTAATACTTCAAAACCATCTACTTTAGGCATCATGATGTCTAATATCACCAAACTTGGCACGTGGTTATGTAAGATTTCCAATGCTTCGTTTCCATCACGAGCAATAAACACTTCGTAACCTACTTTTTTAAAGGTATACTCTAGGGTGAGTAAAATGTTTGGTTCATCGTCTACAATCAGTATTTTTTGCATGTTTATAGGGTTTTAAAATGGAATTATTGCGGTGAATTGCACTCCTACCTTTAAATTCTCGGCATGGAGGGAGCCTTGGTGCTCTTCAACTATTTTTTTAGAAATTGCCAATCCCAATCCACTTCCAATTGGTTTTTTAAAATTTTGATCGGAGGATTGGTAAAACTTGTCAAAAATTTGATTGATATCTGCTTCAGGTATAGGCAAACCATTGTTGTATAATTGTATGGTAGTAGCAAAGTCATTTTGTGTAACCATTAGTCGAATCAATCCACTATCAGAAGAAGCAAATTTAATAGCATTTGAAATCAAATTATTGATTACCTGAATCATACGCTCTTCGTCATAAAGCTGTACTTTCAATACATCTGGCAATTGCATTTCCCAAGTGATGTGGTTTTTCTCCATCAATTGTTGTAGAGGTTCCCATGCTTTTAAAAAAGGCACTACCTTTTATTTGAATTCTGGAGACTGGGTAGAAAACTTAACTAGTTTGGAATATCATAACAAACGATGGAAATTATATCGATACGAATTAGATAACCAATAAGTGATAGAAGATTTTTTTGAAATGGAAGAAAATTTAAGTAAACAATTGATTTCTTATTTTTTAGATACCAGAAAAAAGAAGTAATTTTTTGAAACACTTGAATTTTTTTTCATTCATTTGCGTTTACTAACCAAAATGATTATTAATCGTGAAAAAAAGTATTTTAAGTGTATTTATTTTAGGTGTCTTTACTTTTTCATGCTCTTCTAATGATGAGGAAAATGTAGCTAACAACAACTTTTTACCATTAACAACAGGGGACCAATGGACTTACGATGTAGTAGGTGGCGGGGTTACACAAACAGACATACTTTCAGTAGGAAATAATATTACCATAAATGGAAAGGTATACAAGCAAATGCAAACAACCGAAGAACCTAATGGGTTTTACTCTTTAACCTTACGTAACAACGGATTGAGAAAAGATGGTACTAAATGGTTACTTCAAGGCACTTTAAATTTTGGAAGTGATTTGCCTTTGCCAATCAACTTTAACTTAAACGACTTTGTGATTTTAGACGGAAATGCTTCTAACGGAGCAATTTTAAGCAACTTGGAAGGAACTGAAACCCAAGATTTAAATGGTTTTCCGGTTACTGTTACCTATAAGTTAAAAACCACATCGCAAGGCACTCAAAATAGTTTTACTACTCCTGCACCACAAAATCAGACCTATCAAAATGTTAAAGTGGTAAAATTTGAATTACGCTTAAAAATTACTACAACACAAACCTTGGTTCCAGGTTTACCTCCTATTACAGTTACAATTTTAGACGATCAAGTTGTGGTAAATTCAACACAATACTATGTACAAAATATTGGAATGGTTTATAACAACACCAATTTTCAGTATAATTTGGCAATAAATCCATCGCAGTTTAATTTACCAATTCCTCAGAGTTTAAGCCAAAACCAAAAAGAATTTTTAGTTGCCCATCAAGTTGCCAACTAACATTAACTTTTTTAACACACAAAAGTCCTCAACAAAGCGTTATTTTTGTAAATCATTAATTAAAACAATTTTTATGAAAAAAGTAATTGTGTTGTTGGCTCTTATAATTGCCAGTTTAATTCAAGCACAAAGCATTTCAAAACATGCTTTAGGTTTAAGATTGGGAGACAATGATGGTTTTGGTGGAGAAATTTCTTATCAAAGAGCCTTAAGTACTTCAAACCGTTTAGAAGTAGACTTTGGATGGAGAAATTCTAAAGAAACTGATGCCTTCAAATTGATGGGTTTGTACCAATGGATTTGGAATTTAGATGGTAACTTTAATTGGTATGCTGGTGGTGGCGGTGGAATTTCTTTTTTAAATTCTGAAAACAGCACTAAAAATAATTTAATTTTGGCTGGTAACTTGGGTATTGAATATGGTTTTGACATACCTTTATTGTTGTCATTAGATATTCGTCCAGAAATTTATATTGGTGACAGAATTGGCACCAGAAACTTTGGTCCAGATATTGCCTTAGGTATTCGCTATCAATTTTAAGCGGTTGTATGATAATAAAAAAAGCTGTTCGAATCGAACAGCTTTTTTTATTGATAATTTGGTTAAGTTTACTTTATCAACTTCGAAGCAAGCAAGTAAATTACTGCCATTCGAACTGCCACTCCGTTTTCTACTTGCTCTAAAATGATAGAATGTTTGCCATCTGCCACTTCTGAAGTAATTTCTATCCCTCTGTTTATTGGCCCTGGATGCATGATAAGAATGTCTTTATCCAATTGTTCCAACATCTGTGCATTCAATCCGTATTGCATGATGTATTCGCGAGTGCTCGGAAAATAACTCACATCCATTCGTTCGTTTTGTACACGTAACATGTTGGCTACATCACACCAAGCTAAAGCCTTCATCAAATTAGGATCTACTTCTACTCCCAAGCTTTTGATGTGTTTCGGAATCAAAGAATTGGGGCCACATACTTTAACTTTAGCTCCTAATTTTTGCAGACAAAATATGTTAGACAAAGCCACTCTAGAGTGTAAAATATCCCCAACTATCACTACTTTTTTACCGGTCAAATCACCTAATTTTTCTTGCATCGAAAAAGCATCTAGCAAAGCTTGGGTAGGGTGTTCGTGGGCACCATCTCCGGCATTAATTACTGTGGTTTTGGTATGTTTTGCTAAAAAAGCAGCAGCTCCGGGAGAGCTGTGTCGCATTACCACCATATCCACTTTCATGGCCAAAATATTGTTCACTGTATCAATTAAGGTCTCCCCTTTTTTTACCGACGATTGGGCAGCAGAAAAACTAATCACATCAGCCGACAATCTTTTTTGTGCCAACTCAAAAGAGAGTTTGGTTCGGGTACTGTTTTCAAAAAAGATATTGGCTATGGTAACATCTCGTAAAGAAGGAACTTTTTTAATAGGTCGGCTCAAAACTTCTTTAAAATGCTTGGCATGCTCAAAAATCAAATGAATATCCTCAGTGGTGACGTCTTTGATTCCGATCAAGTGGTTAACAGTTAACGACATGTGTTGGTTGTGTGATTGGTTTTCATTAAATTAAATATACCCCGTCTTCTCCATCGTATTCTTTCCAGCAAACTTTTACTTTTTCATTGTTTATCACATCTACTTGTCTGCCTCTGTAATCAGGTTGTATGGGCAAGTGTCTGCTAAATCTTCGGTCGATAAGTACCAATAATTCTACTTCTTTTGGTCTTCCAAACGACTGAATGGCAGCCAAAGCGGCATTGATACTTCTTCCGGTATATAGCACATCATCCATAAAAATTACCCTTTGGTTTTCTACCAAAAAATTAATTTGGGTGCGATTGGCTTCTAAAGGTTTCTCGTTTCTTCGGAAATCATCTCTAAAAAAAGTGATGTCTAAAGCTCCCCATTGGATAGAAGTAATTTGGTGTTCTTCTTGCAAAATTTTCACCAAGCGTTCTGCCAATTTGATACCTCTTGGTTGCAAACCAATGATTTTAGCTTCGGAGAAATCGAAGTGTTTTTCGACTAATTGACAAGCCAAACGGTGCAAAATGATATCTACTTCGAGCGAAGTTAGCAGGATTTTTGAGCTCATGCAACCTTAATTTGAGCAAATGTACTCTTTTTTCTTAAAAAATGCAGACCTGTAAGCCGGATTCTGTACTCTACTTTTACGTAGAGTCCTTATCATTTATCTGGTCTTGCTATTACTAGCAAGATCTATCTGCCTACCCTCCAACTTGAGCGAGCAACTCTTTTAATACCGAAGTATTAGCGTTGGTTTACATGGCATTTCATCGCATAGAGTTTACCTGATTTCACTACAGCATTACCTGTACATCCTTTCTGTTGCACTTGTCCTTTTCGCCTAAACGAACGATGGGTGTTATCCATTATGCTGCTCTGTGATGTCCGGACTTTCCTCCCTTTTGTAAACAAAAGAGCGATAAGGCGGTCTGCGGTGCAAAAGTAATGAATTTAAACTACTATGACTTCATGCCAAAATGAATTGCCAAAACAACAATGGCAACAAGTATGACAATGATCATGTAAAAAAAGAGCAAAAGCGGAATAAATAATAAGGTTTTTACAATTATTTGTTGGAGAGTTAATTGAAAAATACGCTTTAAAAAATACGCATGCAACAAAATATAAAGTGGTACGGATAGATACGTATAAACGATTAATCCATCAGGGAAAATCCATAAAACGGGTATCGCTAACAAGATTAAAAAATTACATTGGGCATAGGTGTAGGCATAAACAATGGAGTGCTCTGCAAAATTCCAATTACTTTGGTTGTAAAATAGAATTTTTGAAATCAATGCCATAAAAGGCAAAAATGCAAAAAATAGCAAATTTTGGTAATCCATGATTTGATTCATCATTTCGTTCATGCTGAATTGATCCTCTGAATTTTGAAAACTTTGCATCATACTTTGGTAATCACCAAGCAAACCCTTTTTTAGTAAAAAGGTATAAAAACCTGAAACCGCAATAGCTAAAATAAAAAACGACAATGGTGGCATGTATTTATTTCTCACCCCATTGATATAACCATTCACCACATCTTCTGGTTTGGTAAATAAAGCTTTCCAGGTTTGAACCAATTTGCTATCCAAACTAAAATACCTATCTAATAATTCAGAAAACAACGATTTAAAAGTGATTCGATTTTTCACTACCATCCCGCCACATTGAAAACAATAGGCATGAGAAGGTTGCAATGTTTGTTGGCAATTTTTACACTCCATTTTAGTTAATTTTGCATAAAAGTAAACAAAATGCAATTACGAATTATCTCTGTTGGAAAAACAGATTCCAAAGCCATTCAACAACTTACGGAAGATTATCAAAACAGATTAAAACATTACATCAAATGCGAATGGGTGGTGATTCCGGATATCAAAAACAGTAAAAACCTAACATTTATTCAGCAAAAACAAAAGGAAGGGCAAGAAATTTTATCGAAAATTCAAGCGGCTGATGTGGTGGTTTTGTTAGATGAAAAAGGCAAACAATTTAGCAGTATGCAATTTGCCGATTGGTTGCAAAAAAAAATGAACCAAGGCATCAAACAATTGGTGTTGGTAATTGGTGGCCCATACGGATTTAGTGAAGAAGTTTACGAGAGAGCCGACCAAAAAATATCTTTATCAGCCATGACCTTTTCGCACCAAATGGTTCGTTTGTTTTTAACCGAACAATTGTACCGAGCCATGACTATCTTGAGGAATGAAAATTACCATCATGAGTAAAGTAATTTTGTTATTTTTTTATCCAAATGGTTTCAAACAACTCCCAATTTTCACTTTTTGGTTTGTACTTTGAAATTTTTACCCATTTGCCATTTGTATCGTGCTCTGTTTGAATTTTTAATTGATTTGTTTTAAGTATTTTAGAGATATTAGAATTTTTAATAATTTCTTGTTTGATTTTCAAATTCAATTCACCTGATTTATTTATTACTATTTCTAATCGAGAAATAGTGTGAGATATGGAATAAGTGTTGGAAGAAAAGTCGTATTTGGTATACTTAAAAAACTTGGTTAGTTCACGTTCCGTTAACTTATAATATGTTGGTAAAGAATGTTCTGGATCAAAATTATAAGTCTCCTCTGCAATTAATGTTTAGGCTTTTTTATATTTTAAATAAATTTTTACATTTAACACCAAATTATCTGCCATCCATTGGTTCATAAATAATTTCAATTTTAAGGTATCTCCATTTTTTATAATTGCTTCTTTTACCAATAAATACGGATGATCTTTACTTTTTCTTTGGTAAACTTGAAATTCTTCTTTTCCATTATCAAGTATTTGGCTCTTGGTGTAAGTTAGTTTAGAAACTTGATTCACCTTTGATTTCCATTGACTTATTATTTTTTCATTTTTTCCGTATTGAATGGTTTCCACTTCAGCCATGCCAATTGAATCTTCTTGCATCACTATTTGCTCCCATTCTAATCGTTCTATCCAAGTTTGAACTCCTTGTGCTCTTAGCAACGAATTGCTAAAAAAAACAAGAATTGATATTCTAATAATTACACTTTTTGTCATCGCTTTTTTTACTTATTAACGTGAGTTCGATTTAAATTAATCCGTTTGTTGAGAAACACTTTGTGGTTCTCTGTGCCTTCTTAGTGACTTTTGTGTTACAACTAAATAAATTATGACACAAAATGTACAAAGTAAACACAAAGTTACACAGAGAAAACTCCGTATTTAACTATATTATGCCGTCAACATTAAATAATTAATTGTATTCCTTAGGTTGAACTCACGTTTATTACATACACCCACAATCTTCCAACTTGGCTCTGTCGTAAATAAAATGGGTGTTTGACAACTCTACCAGTCCTTTGGCTACTTTTTGTAAACTCAAAAACGTAGTTAAATAAGCATCAAAGGTCAAATCCTGATCTACATTCAAATACAACAATACTCTTTGGTTGGGTGCAACAAAATCGATAAACTCTGTTAAGTGGTTGTTCAAATCTTTGGCAGCAACTTCAAAACCATCTACATAAATTCGGTTGCCTTTTCGCACATCTACCGAAATATTGTAAAAATGTTGGTGGTAGTCTAAGTTTTCTTTGATGTATGGCTTGGAGTGAAACGCATTAAAAGAATACACCACTTTTTGAAAGGTTTTAAAAGCCAAGGTTTTAGAAATACTATCCATGTACGAATAAAAATTCTCCGCTTGGTCATTAGTGTGCATGCTATTGGCTTTTTTTAATTGCAATTCATGAATTTTAGGAATTGCCAATTTTAAAGGGGTGTTTTTATCTACATGAAAAATCCAATTGGTGGTACCAATCGAATTCTTTCTATTAACCTCTAAAATGGTGTCCTTATCAGTTATCTCCAATAAAAAATAAATGGGAGAATGGTCTTTCATTTCAGCCACTTCAATGTAATCCGATTGCACCAAGGCAACAGGATGTTGGTTGCACGAAATGAATAAAAATAGGACAATTAATAACTTAAAAAATTTGTTCATGAGTTGGTCATTTTTTGGTATAGGGTAATGGTTTCCATGGCTGGTTTTACATCGTGTACTCGCAAAATATTGGCTCCTTTTTGCAAAGCAGCCATATGCAAAGCGGTAGTTCCGTTTAAAGCTTCTTGCGGAGTGGTATGCAAGGTTTTGTATATCATCGATTTTCTTGAAATTCCTACCAATAATGGTGCGGCAAAAGTTTGAAACAACTCCAACTGTTGGAATAGCGTAAAATTTTGTTCCAAGGCTTTGGCAAATCCAAATCCCGGGTCAATAGCAAAATCGTGAATTTGGTGTTGCAAAGCTTGGTCTATTTTATCAGAAAAATAGGCCAACACTTCTTTGGTCACTTGCTCGTATTGAGTCAACTGTTGCATGGTTTGCGGGGTTCCTCGCATGTGCATCATAATATAAGGCACTTGGTACTTGCCCACCACAGCCATCATTTGATCGTCTAAACCTCCTGCACTAATATCGTTGATGATATGTGCCCCATGGTTCAACGCCATTTCTGCTACTTTGGCCCGAAAAGTATCTATGGAAAAATAAGCCTTCGGAAAGCTTTGAATCAATATTGGCAAATACAATAATAATCGATGAATTTCTTCTTCTTCTGAAACAAAAGAAGCATCGGGTCTGCTAGAATAGGCTCCCACATCAATAAAAGTAGCCCCTTCCTGCATCATTTGGTTTACCTTTAAAAGCACTTGATCTATTGCTTGGTTGGGGTTACCGTCATAAAACGAATCGGGAGTTACATTAACAATACCCATTACTAATGGCTTTTGAAAGCTAAGCAAGTTGCCTTGTAAATTCCAAGTTGGGGTATTTTTTGTGTGAAGCATTTCGCAGAAAAGGTTATTTTTACCACAAATTTACACAATGCCTACAGATAATTGGATAAATTTGTTTTGCATTGTACCTTTACTTTTTCACGATAACTTAAAATGAACCAAACCAGTCAACAATACGATAGCATCATTGCCAAGTGCAAAGAATTGTATGCTAAAAAGTTACACGATTACGGTACGGCATGGAGAATTTTGCGATTGCCATCGTTAACCGATCAAATTTTTATCAAAGCCCAACGCATCCGAACCCTACAACAAAATGCAGCGCAAAAAGTAGAAGAAGGAGAAATTGCAGAATTTATTGGCATCATCAATTATTCGGTAATGGCATTAATTCAAATGGATTTGGGTGTTGCCGACCAACCTGATTTAACTCCAACCGAAGCCATTGGTTGGTACGAAAAACACATCGAAATCACCAAAAACCTGATGCTCAATAAAAACCACGATTATGGAGAAGCTTGGAGAGACATGCGTGTAAGTTCGTTAACCGATTTGATTTTGCAAAAATTACTTCGTGTAAAACAAATAGAAAACAATGCAGGCAAAACCTTGGTATCTGAAGGAATTGATGCCAACTACCAAGACATGATCAACTATGCTGTGTTTGCCTTGATTCATTTACAATTTGATCAAAACTAATCTCTTTACATAAACCAAAATATATGAAAGCTTTTTTAGTGATATTTTCTCGAATTTTTGTTGGGGTATTGTTCTTGATTTCCGGGTTTATCAAACTAAACGACCCTACCGGATTTTCTTTTAAATTACAAGAATATTTTGAAGTATTTCACATCGGATTTTTGAGTCCGATTGCCATGGTAATTGGCTTATTTTTGTTGTATTTAGAAGTTTTGTTGGGTATTTTATTGCTCATCGGACTTTGGCCAAAGTTTACCACTAAAAGCTTATTGGCATTGATTGTTTTCTTCACCTTTTTAACCCTATTTTCGGCAGTGACCAATAAAGTAACCGATTGTGGTTGTTTTGGAGATGCCCTCAAACTCACTCCTTGGGAATCTTTTACCAAAGACATCGTTTTGTTAGTATTTATCTTCCTATTATTTATTTGGAAAGACCTTATCAAACCCATTTTTCCAAGCAAAATTAACCATGGAATTGCCATTACCTCCTTAATTGTTTGCTTAGGCATTACTTACCAAGTGTTGAACCACTTGCCTATGATTGACTTCAGAGCTTATAAAGTGGGCACCAATATTACCCAAGGCATGCAAATACCTGAGGAAGCTCCGAAAGACGAATACGAAATGATTTTTGTATACGAAGTAAACGGAGTACCTACCGAGTTTAGCTACGACCAAATCATGACTGGGGAATATCCACAAGATGCCACTTTTATTGATCGCAAGCAAAAATTAATCAAAGAAGGCTACAAACCTCCGGTGAAAGATTTTAGCATGGAACGCGATGGCAGCAACTTTGCAGATAATTATTTACGCGAACCTAAATTGGTGATGATTACCAGTTACGACATGACCAAAGCCGATACCGAAGCCTTAAAAATGCTTGGGAAGTTTTACAACAAAGCTTTGGAAAATAACTACAAAGTAATTGGCTTAACCGGAACCGATTTAAACTATGTAGCAGGATTGCAAAAAGAGTACGGTTTTTACTTCGACTTTTATTTTTGCGACCCAACTACGGTGAAAACCATCGAAAGAGCCAATCCGAGTATTGTGGTTTTACACCGTGGTACCATTGTAAAAAAGGTACATTGGAAAGATGCCAAAAAAGTTTTTGAAGCATTTTAATCGCTAAAACACCAAGCCTTTGATTCGTTTTTTTCTTCAAAAATTAGGTTATTCGTTGCTTACCCTTTGGGGAGTAGTAACGGTTATCTTTTTGTTGTTCCATTGGTTGCCCGGAGATCCGGCAAGGATGTTGTTGGACCAAAACGAAAACTCGGAACAATTGCAATTGGTGAAAAAAAAATATGGTTTCGACCAACCTTTGGGTACGCAATATCTATGGTATCTTAACGACCTATCCCCTATTTCGTTTCATGCCAACCATGCTGAGCACTACACTTATTTTAACCAAAGCAAATACCAAGGAGTTTCGATCAATTTTTCAAGTTTTACCTTGGCATTTAAAAAGCCTTATTTGCGTGAAAGCTTTCAAAAAAACATTCCGGTTAGTAGTATTTTAGGCAATACTTTGCCCAATACTTTTGTGTTGGCCACCCTTGCCATGGGATTTGCCGTTACCTTTGGACTGCTTTTTGGCATGTTTGCTGCGTTACAACAAAACACGTGGATGGACAGGAGTTTGGTGTTTTTTAGAACCATAGGCATGAGTTTGCCTTCGTTTTTTAGTTCCATCTTGTTTGCTTGGATTTTTGGTTTTGTGCTGCATGCCTACACCGGTTTACCCATTATGGGAAGCTTGTACGAAATAGACGACTATGGTGAAAACAGTTTCATTGCCTGGAAAAACATTGTGTTGCCTGCTTTGGTATTGGGTATCCGACCGTTAGGTGTCATCACACAATTAACCAGAAACTCGGTTTTAGAAACCTTGCAGCAAGACTATATTCGCACAGCCAAAGCCAAAGGTTTGAATACCTTTCAAATCATGCGTAATCATGTATTGAAAAATTCGTTAAACCCGGTAGTAACAGCCGTTTCGGGTTGGTTTGCTTCGTTGTTGGCAGGAGCGGTATTTGTTGAATATATTTTTGGATGGAACGGATTGGGAAAAGAAATTGTTTCCGCTTTAAATACCTTAGATTTGCCTGTTATCATGGGATCGGTGCTAACGATTTCGTTGATTTTTATTTTGATTAACATCGTGGTTGATTTTATTTATGCATATTTGGATCCGAGATTAAGAAACTAAAACACATACCAAATGAAAAAACTATTTTGTAAACTAGTAGGCATCCTTAGCTTAGGATTGATTGGATGCCAAGCCGAAGCACAAACCCAATTTACCGAGGCTGCTTTGCAAGAAAAGTTATTAAGCTTAGATGGAAAAGAAATTACCTTACAAGAAGTTTTAAAACAATACCAAGGCAAAACTGTGGTGGTTGACATTTGGGCATCTTGGTGCCCCGATTGCATCAAAGGGATGCCAAAAGTACACGACTTGCAAAAGCAATTTCCGGAAGTAGTGTATTTGTTTTTGTCGTACGACAAAACCGAAGAAAGCTGGAAAAAAGGCATTGAAAAATACGAAGTAATAGGCGAACACTACCTCATCCGTTCCAACTGGAAAGGTGGAGGTTTTAAAGACGAAGTAAAAATTGATTGGATTCCGAGGTATATGGTGTTAGACCAAAAGGGTTCTATTGCCTTGTTCCGAGCCATAGAAGCAGACGACCCTAAAATGATTGAAACCATACAAAGCATACAAAAATGAGACAAAAATTAATTGCCGGTAACTGGAAAATGAACAAAAACTTGGCAGAAACCACTGCGTTAATCCAAGAATTATTGGTACAAATGCCCGCTACCAACCAACGAGTGGTTATTGCTCCACCGTTTACCAACTTGGCACAAGCAACTAGCCTATGCCAAAATACCAAGATAGAAGTAGCTGCACAAAACATGCATGCAGCTGCCAATGGTGCTTATACCGGAGAAATTTCTGCCGGCATGCTGCAAGGAGTTGGGGTAAATTTGGTGATTTTAGGCCACTCCGAAAGAAGGGCATACTTTAACGAAACCGCAAGCCAATTGGCAGAAAAGGTACACACTGCTTTGCAACACCAAATGGAAGTGATTTTTTGTTTTGGAGAAGAATTATCCGACCGCAAAAACAACCAACACTTTGCCGTGGTAGAACAACAAATCAAAGACAGTTTGTTTGCCTTACCGGCAGAGGCTTGGAAAAACATCATTTTGGCTTACGAACCCGTTTGGGCCATTGGCACCGGAGAAACCGCAAGCCCGGAGCAAGCAGAAGAAATGCATGCCTTTATCCGACAATTGTTGGCCAACCAATACGGCAACGATTTGGCAGAGCAAGTAATTATTTTATACGGTGGTAGTGTAAAGCCCGACAATGCCAAAGAAATTTTTGGCAAACCAAATGTAGATGGTGGTTTGATTGGAGGAGCCTCGTTAAAAGCAAGCGATTTTATTGCCATTATACAGGGAGCAGCATAAAATTTTAGGCAACCTGACATTTGTCATATTTTTAAAAAAGGTGATTGGGTAATTTTGACCCGATAACCTTTTTTAATACACCTACCATGCTAGCAAACTTTATCCCATTGTTCGATTTTAAAAACGGAGCATTTATCATGATTGTTGTTTTTGGTTTGGTAATTGCCGGATTGGTTGGAGCCGTATGGTTGATGATGAACCAAAAACCCAAAAAATAGCAATAGTTTTTTTAGTTCTTTTTAGTGAGCCACCCTTAACATTAGTTGTTTAGGGTGGTTTTTTGTTTGATTTGTTTGGTAAAATATGTTGATGTATTGCGATAAAACAAACATGTTTAAAATATAATATAGAAATATTTTTGGAAAATTTGGAAAAGTTGTTTAAATTTAAATTAATAATCAAAAAATCAAAACAATAAATTGAAAAAGAAAATTTTAATTCTTGGCATATTAACCACAACAATTTGTTTTTCTCAAAATATTAATTTTCAATTCGACTCGACTCAGACATTCCAAAATGCTGATGTGGGTGCTATGGCATTTGCAGACGTTGATAATGATGGTGACAAAGATGTATTGATAATAGGAAAAGGCGGTCCAATTTTAACCACACTTTACTTAAATAATGGTAGTGGTAGCTTCACAGTATTACCTAATCCTTCGTTAGTAAATGTTTATGGTGGAGACGTTAAATTCCTTGATGCTGACAACGATGGAGATCTAGATGTATTTATTACTGGTAGTACAAGTTCTCCCTCCAATACAGCTAACCTTTATTTGAACAATGGCAGTGGAATATATACTTTATCAACTGGGAGTAATTTCGAGCTAATGAGGGGTGGTAAAAATGATATTGGTGATGTAGATGGTGATGGTGATATTGATATCATCACAACTGGTCAAAACCCAAGCGGTAATTCTGTTACTAAATTATACTTAAATAATGGTTCGGGAATTTTTAATCCTCAGACATCTTCTCCATTTACTAATCTTCAATATGGTGCTGCGAGGTTTATTGATATTGATAACGATGGAGACTTAGATCTTCTTTTATGTGGTGAAAACAATACCGGACAGCCAAAAACAGAACTATACACCAACAATGGTTCAGGTATATTTACCTTAAATACTTCATCAATAGTTGATGGTTTTACCAACTCAGACATTGCAATAGGAGATATAGATAATGATGGTGATATTGATTTCATCATATGTGGACAATCTGGTGCTAATATTGCGACCAAACTTTATCTTAATAATAGTTCGGGTGTTTTTTCAGAACTTACCGGAGCTCCATTTGCACCTGTAATGTTAGGCACTGTTAAGTTAGCTGACTTTGATAATGATGGGGACTTGGATGTGTATGTGATGGGAACTGGTCCCGGCGGAGGAAGTGCAGTTATAGCAAAAATTTATGCAAATATGGGAACAAATACTTTTATTGAAGCAGCATCGATTGTAGGGGCTTATTTTTCATCTGCCGCTATTGCTGACGTTAATGGGGATAATAAAGTAGATATCATTCACTCTGGAACTTCATTTACGCAACCAACCCATGCAACAAGGTTGTTTTTAAATACATCAACAATTCTTGGAGTGAATCAGTATGAACCAAAAAACTTTCCAATAATTTTTCCAAACCCAACAAATGGGATACTTACACTCAATTTTAATAAAGCAGTTGACGCAACTATTTTAATATACGATTCCAGAGGTTCATTAATTCAAAGTGAAATAATCACAGGACTATCTAACCAGATTGAATTATTACATCATGCAGGCATCTATTTTTTAAATGTAATATCTGAAAACTTTAAAATGACTTATAGAATTATTCTTAATAAATAATAACGTTTACTTTTATAAAATGTATAATGTTGATTCATTTACAGTTTTAAACGTCTTACAACAAAAAACTAGTGCTTACCTCACTCCTACTTGTTATTGGCTACAGTTAAAAATCAAACAAAGATGTATTTGTAACATATAACTAAACCGAATATTTATGGTATAGTCAAACCACTATTAAAAAATGTAAAATGAAGAATATACTTTTTCACCTTCTGTGCATCTTTGTTTTTTCTTGCTCAATGAATGATAAGATCACACCAAATTCTGAACAAGACAAAGTAGTAATTGAATTAATAAGTGAAACACAACAAGTATTTCTTGGCAGACCCTCATCACTTTTGGTATTAGCCATAACAGATAAAGATTTATCCACTCGTAATGTTACCATCAGAATTACTAATAGTGATATAGATGCTAAGGGGGCATTAGTGTTAAGCACTGGTGGTTTTGGAACAAGTTTTTATGGCATTGGACTTCAAACCAATTCAACCATAAATTTTGCTCTTTTAAATGGGTTACAAGTTTTTGAAATTAAATGGGAAGGTCAATACGGATGGGGAAATAATAATGAAGGCATCGGGTATACCTTTGCTTTAAGAGGATATACAGAAATAGTAAAATGGTTGATACAAAACAAAATTGAAAATACCTCTACAATTATTTGTCATGGCGGTAGTGGTGGATCTATGCAGATTGCTTATGGTTTAACCAATCATAAATTAGAACAATATATTGATTATGCCATATTGGTTGCAGGCCCACCAACAAGCGATTTAGATAGAGGTATTTTTGGACAACAAGGATACATTGCCTTATGGCCCAATGGATTGGGTGGATTTGGAATTACCGACTATATATTAGGATGGCGAAACAACGGAAATTATTGCGTAAATAGAGTTGCTAATCCACCAAGTTTTGTAATTAAAAAACTTGAAGAGGAGTCAATCGTAAACAACAACCCAAATAAAGATTATAACTACAACTCCGTTAAATTATATTTTGTAAATACAAACGATATAACAAACGCTGACGAACAAGGTCTTATATTTTATAACAAAATAACATCTTTTAAAAGCTGGAAATATTTACCACAAGAGAATTCACATAATGTTGGTGGTATTGAGGCTGGAGCAATAGAAATAAGATCAATTATAAATCAAATAGTAAATTAAACATAAGCTATTTACACCATCTAACTCACAAACTCAAAACTAATTACAACTTAAGCCTTTCTTTTAAACCTATTTCAGTAAAATGAGGAAAACACAAGTGACACCAAAAATATTATCGTTTTTTAAAAAACTTGCCAAATGATTTGATGTAGAAAATTCACTTAAATAAATTTAGAATTTTATCAACAAAATCTTATCGCTCAATATCTTCATCGCATTCCATACATATTCTTTAGGGAATTCGCCAAAATAGCTGATGTAATCTCCTTTTTCCGAAATCACCACAAAGCTGCTACAAAGGTAGTGCTTTTTAAAAAAGAGAGTTTCTACTATTTGCTCCGGGTCTTGGATCCAAACTTTATAGGCATCCTTATTTCCATGTAAACCTTAATCATCTTTAAAAACATATAATACATTGGAAGTTTTGATTTTGCGAACTCCTCCTTCCATCTCGTCAAACCATGCTTTTCTTTCTTTTCTTGTGGCAGCGCCACTTGAATTACAATAATCTTTTCCGGGATAAAAAACAATCACCAATGGTTTGGAAGCATCAATCGTTTTAGAAGAAGCAACCGTAAGCAACGAATCTAAATAACTTCTGTTCTCTAAAACACCATGCACTTCTCTCACACTAAGCATTCGGTGGTGAATAGAATCTCCTAACATCCAAAAATTTATGCTGACTTTTTTGGATATCAAATAACTGTTTGGATATCGGTTGGTAATTTACGTCAAAATATTTCAATTGAAGCGTTGCTTGGTTTTGGGCATAAAAAACTCCAGAGAACAATAAAGCTAAAAAAAATGTATGTCTTGATAGTTTCATGTTGTTGGCTAATCAATAATCTAATTCTGTTCTAGTTTCTCTTTATCATTTGCAATGTAAAAGGTATAAAACCAAGTAATTGTAAAGGTGGGAATCAAATCTAAACCTGGTAATATTTCTTCAATAAAAACAACTACTGAACCTATTTTTCCAATACTCTTTGGGTACATTTTATACAACAATGCAGCAGCAATAGGAGCCCAAACCACATCGGTAAGCCATCCTAAAAAAGGAATAAAATACGAAAGCATCCCGATTGTATCGAACAGGATGCTTTGCACTAGTAATTTCTTTTTATTTAAATTGGTTGTAGTCATTCCCAAATATAGGAAAAACTACTATTTTTTTAACTTTTCTCCAGAAGCTATTAATTGGAAAAAATCGTTTCTAAAATCTTTGTCGTCAAACTGACCACCATATTGCAAGGTAGTGGTGTAACTAGATTGGTCTTTGATGCCTCTACTCGAAACACATAAATGCTCTGCTTCTAACACCACAATCACACTTTTGGTTTGCAAAACCTCTTGTAATTCTTTAAAAATTTGCATAACCAATCGCTCTTGCACTTGGGGTCTGCGTGCATAATAATCAACAATTCTGTTTAATTTTGACAAGCCAATCACCTGACCGGAAGAAATATATCCGATATGAGCTTTACCAATAATTGGTAAAAAGTGATGCTCGCAAGTAGAATTGAAATGAATATTGGCTTCTACTAACATCTTATCGTAATCGTAATGGTTTTCAAAAACCGACATTTTTGGTTTGTTTTTCGGATTCAATCCCGAAAAAATTTCTTGCACGTACATTTTTGCTACACGATGGGGTGTACCCATCAAACTATCGTCTGTAAGGTCTAAACCTAATTCATCCATGATTTTTTCAAAATGAAAAGCAATGTTTTGCATTTTCTCTTCGTCTGATTTGGCAAAGGCATCTTTGCGTAAAGGGGTATCTACAGAGGTAGCGTGATGTTGATCACCAACCAATTCTATCCATTCTAAATTAGCCACGTTTTTCATATCATTTTTGGTTCGATGATTATTTTTATTTGATTTTGTTGGTGAACTTTTTTCTAACTTTTTCTACTTTAGGAGTAATTACGTAATGACAGTACGATTGGGTTTTGTTGTAAGCATAGTAATTTTGGTGGTAATCTTCTGCCACATAAAAAATACTTGCCGGACTTACTTTGGTTACAATTGGCTGACGAAAAACATTGCCCAAATTTAACTGCTTTATGTACGATTGTGCTGCTATTTTTTGTGCCTCGTTGTAGTAAAAAATTTCACTACGGTATTGGGTGCCAATGTCGTTACCCTGTCTGTTTAAAGTGGTAGGATCGTGGGTGGCAAAAAATATCTCAAGCAATTCTTCATAAGTCACTTCCTTTGGGTTGTAGGTTATTTGTACTGCTTCTGCATGTCCGGTTGTACCGGTACAAATTTGTTCATAGGTTGGGTTTTCAACTTTTCCACCAATATAACCCGAAACCACTTTTTGTATTCCTTTAATTTCCAGATAAATAGCCTCGGTACACCAAAAACAACCTCCGGCAAAAACAGCAACTTCTGTAATATCATTCATAGGCATGGAGATAGGTTCTTTTAAAACTATTTCATTAGAAGCGATTTTGTTATCATCGCAACCTAACCAAGTAAGCAAACTGTAAAACAACACACTTATTTTCATCACATTTTTTTGTTTAACAAATTTAATGAAATATTAAACAAAGTAAATGCATTAACAAATCTTTAACCATTACAAAAAAATTAATGTCTTCTAAATCAAACAAAAAAAGCATTTTAAAGCTACTTGTATAACCAATCATCTACAATTGTAGTCAGTTGACTTATATTTGCATTAGAAAACGTTTTCGTTTTGTAAAATCAAATTTAGGTATGGAGTGTATTTCAGTATTTGATATGTTAAAAATAGGGGTCGGACCATCTAGTTCCCATACTTTAGGCCCTTGGAGAGCAGCAGAAAAAATGCTTCAACTAGTGCAACAAAAAACCACTTTGCAAGCTATTAAAAAAGTGAACGTGCATTTGTATGGTTCCTTGTGTTTAACCGGAAAAGGACATGCTACCGATTTGGCTGTTTTGTTAGGTTTAAGCGGATTTGATCCGGTAACCATTCCGGTAGAAGAAATTCCGAAAGTGATTGCAAACATTCGCTCAAGCCAACAATTACAACTAGGCGGTTTGGTAAATATTCCATTTTATTTAGAAGAAAACATCTTGTTTGACCGGGCATTTTTGCCATTCCATGCCAATGGTATGGTTTTCGAATTTTTTGGTAAAAATGAGGTGTATCGAGAAACTTTTTACTCTATTGGAGGTGGGTTTGTGGTGCAAGAAAACGAAACAATTTCTGACCAAGCTCCGAAAAGTTTTCCATTTCCGGCTAATAAAGCAGACGAATTATTGGCTTATTGTAACCAAGAAAACAAGAAAGTATCTGAAATAGTTTACCAAAACGAGTTGAGTTTGCGAACTCCGGAGCAAATTAAAGTAGATTTATTAAAGATTTGGAAAACCATGTTGGAGTGCATGTACATTGGCTGCCACACGGAAGGGACTCTTCCGGGAGGTTTGAATGTTTGCAGACGTGCCTTTGACATGCATCAAAATTTAAAAGGAGAAATTACTTACCATACCCCACAAGAATGGCTTGAAGGTATTAGAAAAACGGAAGTAAAATTTAGAGCTATTTTAAAATGGGTAAGTTGTTTTGCTTTGGCTGTGAATGAAGTAAATGCATCATTAGGAAGAGTGGTAACTGCACCAACCAACGGAAGTGCTGGTGTTATTCCTGCGGTGTTGATGTACTACATGGTAATTGAAAACCACCAAGCCAATGAAGAACACATCCAACAATTTTTATTGGTAGCCGGTGAAATTGGGAGCATCTTTAAAAAGGGTGCTACGATAAGTGCAGCTATGGGTGGTTGCCAGGCTGAAATTGGAGTCTCCAGTGCCATGGCTGCAGGTGCTTTGTGCGAATTGTTAGGAGGAAGCCCAGAGCAAGTAATGATGGCTGCAGAAATTGCCATGGAACACCATTTGGGGTTGACCTGCGATCCGATTGGTGGATTGGTGCAAATTCCGTGTATCGAACGAAACACTATGGGAGCTATCAAAGCCATCAATGCCGCTGAATTGGCATTGGAATCGGATGCAAAAAATGCCAAAGTTCCTTTAGACAAAGTGGTACAAACCATGTGGGAAACAGCAAAAGACATGAACTCTAAATACAAAGAAACCAGCGAAGGAGGTTTGGCTGTTGGAGTGAATTTAGCCGATTGCTAATTTTGTAATACAACCATAAAAATAAAATCGAGTAAGGAACTACCCTACTCGATTTTGATTTATACGAAAATCTGGTTATTATTTTTGTGGAATTTCTTGTAGAATCTGCTGCAAAAACTTCCAGAATTTTTGTGACGATGAAATACTAGCTCTTTCTTCCGGAGAATGTGCCCCATGAATGGTTGGGCCGAATGAAATCATGTCCATTTTAGGATAATTGGTACCTAAAATCCCACACTCTAAACCAGCATGACAAGCCACTACTCTTGGTTTGCTTTGAAACAAATCTTCATACACTTGGGTTAACGTTTTTAGTATGGGAGAATCTACATTTGGTGTCCAACCCGGATAGCTTCCGGAAAAATTGACTTCGCAACCTATTAACTCTAAAGCCGAACGAATGGCATTGGCCAAATCGTATTTAGAGGTTTCTACAGAAGATCTGGTCAAACAATGTACCTCTATGGTGCCATCTTGTACCAACACTCTAGCCAAGTTGTTAGAAGTTTCTACCAAATCCTCCATGGTAGCACTCAAGCGGTACACCCCATTTGGCAAAGCATACAACGAACGCAACAAACCTTCTTGCACTCCCAAGTCCATTACTTTGGCTGGGGTGGCAATTTTGGTGACTTCCATTTGTAGTTGAGGCTCCGTTACAGCAAATTCCGTTTGGATGTCTTCTATCATTTCTTTGATTTCCACCAAAAAGGCTTCTTCATACATGCTGGCAATAATTACCTGTGCCACACTTTCTCTTGGAATGGCATTGCGTAAGCCTCCTCCTTGGATGCTGGAAACTTGTAAACCAAAATTTTCAAAACCATCAAACAACAAACGATTCATGATTTTGTTGGCATTGCCAAAACCTTTATGGATATCCATTCCGGAGTGTCCGCCTTGCAAACCTTTTACCGTAATTTGGTACCCAACCGAGGCTTCTGTGGTATCTTCCATTGCATAGGTTCTGTAACCGGAAACATCAATTCCACCTGCACAACCTATGTCAATTTCATCATCTTCTTCGGTATCTAAATTCAATAATATTTCGCCTTGCAACCAACCAGCTTCTAAGCCTATTGCACCTGTCATTCCGGTTTCTTCGTCAATGGTAAACAATGCTTCAATAGCCGGGTGAGCAATCTCTTTACTAGCCAAAACAGCCATGATGGCTGCCACTCCCAAACCATTATCTGCTCCTAGAGTAGTTCCTTTGGCTTTAACCCAGTCACCATCTACCCACATTTCAATACCTTGGGTAGCAAAATCAAAATTAGTGTCATTATTTTTTTGATGCACCATGTCTAAATGCGATTGCATCACTACCGTTTTATGGTTTTCCATTCCTGGAGTTGCCGGCTTTTTAATTAACACATTGCCAACAGTATCTCTTTGGGTTTCTAATCCTAACTTTTGCCCAAAGTTCATCATAAATTGAATGATGGCTTCTTCTTTTTTGGAAGCTCTTGTTACCGCATTGATATCTGCAAAGTGATTCCACAATGCTTTTGGCTCTAAATTTCTAACTTCTTGACTCATATTATTTGAATATTTTACAAAATTAGCCTATTTTTCGTTGGTAATAAAATTTACGAAAATCTATTGCTTATTTAACTTTTAATGATGTTACCTGTAATTATGACGAAAATTTCACTAAAAATAACATTATTCAATTTTTTATTATTTTTAATATCATGTAAAAAAGGTATTGAATTGCCATTAGAACCTGATTATAAAGTAGTAGAAATGGATTTCGGATTTCATAACTATATGAGAAATATTAGAGATAAATCTGAATAAATTATAATAAAAGAAAGAAATATTGTTTTAATAGATGTTGACAAAAATGGAAAAACCAATATTTAAGGCAATTTTATTCCTGACAGTTTAATAATATCTGAATTCAAAAAATATATAATCCCAAATTCTCTAGACGAAAACATGCCAATAACTGTAACAAAGGATTTTCATTACTCTGGAAAGGTTTTTTTACAAAAAAACATCATTATAGTTGCGAAGTATAGCAAAGATTTAAACTACGAAAAATATAGGGAGATTAGAGATAAATTTTATATTGCATATAACGAAGTTCGAAATGAATTCTCACTTTCAAAATTCGATAGAAGTTTGATAGAATTATTAAAGTCGGAAGAGCAAGAAGACAATATGAAATGGGAAGAAATAATAGAAATATTTCCAATCCGATATACAGAAACAGCAAACTAAATAAAAATGCAAAATATCACTATTTTTCTTAACAAAAGTTAAATTGCATGCTTTAACCATTTTCCACAATAAACTAAGGACTTGCCTATCTTCCGATAATTATTGAAACGGGCTCCAATCCGGATTTCATCAGGATAGCACTATGCAAAGTAGTATACGTTAGCAGTAATGGCAGAAAACCGCTTTCAAAAAAGAAACACAATTCAAAAAACATAAATTTGTAGAAAACACATATAATCTATGAAGAATCGCTTTACGGATATAATACAGCTAATCAAACAATCCCGGACTAATGCCATAAAAGCCGTAAACGCTGAACTGATTAATCTCTATTGGAATATTGGAGAATATATCAGCAATAAAATTGAACTATCAGAATGGGGTGACTCTGTTGTGACAGAATTAGCCAAATTCATCCAGACACACGAACCCGAAATCAAAGGCTTCTCCGACAAGAATTTATGGAGAATGAAGCAATTTTATGAGACTTACAAGGACTTTCCAAAACTCTCAACAGTGTTGAGAGAAATTAGCTGGTCACATAATTTGGCGATTTTCTCAAGGTGCAAGACTGCTGAAGAAAGAGAGTTTTATCTAAAACTATCTAAACAAGAAAGTTATAGTTTCAGAGAACTTGAGCGACAAATTTCTGCGAGCCTTTTCGAGCGAACAATGATAGGCAATTCAAAACTCTCACCAGTGGTGAGAGAAAGTAACAATGACCTATCAAACACATTCAAAGACAGCTATGTGTTTGAATTTTTGAAGTTATCTGAACCACATAGTGAAAGTGATTTACAGCGTGGACTTGTAAGACAAATGAAAAATTTCATTCTCGAACTCGGGAAGGACTTTTTGTTCATAGGAGAAGAATATAAGTTGCAAGTTGGCAACAACGACTTTTACATTGACTTGCTTTTTTACCACCGTGGACTACAATGTTTAGTGGCATTTGAACTCAAAGCAGACAAATTCAAACCCGACCAC
>Ga0169931_10000196_pt1 | contig 95672 bp, 81 predicted proteins | sample Kivu_15m_20L_FD_129675 | JGI IMG/M metagenome (GOLD analysis project Ga0169931, IMG submission 129675) | Freshwater microbial communities from Lake Kivu, Western Province, Rwanda to study Microbial Dark Matter (Phase II) - Kivu_15m_20L... | ecosystem: Environmental > Aquatic > Freshwater > Lake...
ACAGGAGTCGGTCTCGGAACGACGGCCTTGCCGTCTGATTGTTCCTCGATTTGCAGCGCCTGCTCTGCACCAGCGCCGAACAGGAGTCGGTCTCGGAACGACGGCCTTGCCGTCTGATTGTTCATCGATTTGCAGCGCCTGCTCTGCACCAGCGCCGAACAGGAGTCGGTCTCGGAACGACGGCCTTGCCGTCTGATTGTTCCTCGACGGACATCCTGCCCGGCACTGGTGCAGAGCTGCTATTATCACGTTGCATCGCGAACAAGAACTGCGGCACAGACATAAAAGCGGCACAAGACGGGAAGTCCGTCGAGGAACAATCAGATGGCGCAGCCATCGTTGCGAGACCGACTCCCGCCTTGCGCCGCAGGGCACCGGCAGTGCGCCTCGCGAAGTCATGGTAACGGCAGGCCTTGCGCCGCAAACCACCGATCCAACAAGGAATAACAAGCAACAACAAGAGACCCGATCATTGAGCAAAATACAAACAACCATCAACCGGCAGGATCCCGCCTTCGCGCAAAACTACCGCCATCACACCGCGCTGCGTGATCAACTGCAAAACCTGCACAGCACCCTTGCGCTGGGCGGCGACCAGACATCCCGCGACCGTCATACCAGCCGCGGCAAACTGCTGCCCAGAGAACGTGTTGAGGCCTTGCTGGATACCGGCTCTCCCTTTCTGGAGTTGTCTGCGTTGGCGGCTTATCAGGTCTACGACGAAGATATTCCCGGCGCGGGACTGATCAGTGGCATAGGCATGGTTTCTGGACAAGCCTGTGTGATTGTCGCTAATGATGCTACGGTCAAAGGCGGCACCTACTTTCCGCTGAGTGTTAAAAAACACCTGCGTGCGCAGCAGATTGCCGCGGAAAATCATCTGCCGTGTATTTATCTGGTGGACTCCGGCGGCGCCAACCTGCCGCATCAGGCCGAGGTATTCCCGGATCGCGAACACTTCGGGCGTATTTTTTATAATCAGGCGCGACTGTCTGCGGCGGGCATTCCACAGATAGCAGCGGTGATGGGCTCCTGCACGGCCGGCGGCGCCTATGTGCCGGCCATGGCTGACGAGTCGATTATTGTCCGCAATCAGGGCACCATCTTTTTAGGTGGTCCACCCCTGGTGAAAGCCGCCACCGGCGAGATTGTCAGTGCTGAGGAGTTGGGCGGCGGTGAGGTACACGCGCAGATCTCCGGTGTTGCCGATCAACTGGCCGACAACGACATGCATGCGCTGGCACTGGTGCGACGCAGTATTGCGCGGCTTAACCGGCCCGCCCGCAGCCTGAACCTGTTGGCCGCGGCGCCGGCCTACGACACCGATGAGATATACGGCATTGTGCCAGCAGATGTGCGTCAGCCCTACGATGTGCGCGAAGTCATTGCGCGCATTGTCGATGGCTCGCAGTTTGATGAATTCAAACCGCTGTATGGCAGCACGCTGGTGTGTGGATTTGGCGACATTCTTGGACAGACCGTTGGCATTCTTGCCAACAATGGCATCCTGTTCTCGGAAAGCGCCTTAAAAGGCGCACACTTTATCCAGCTGTGTTGCCAGCGGCAGATTCCGTTAGTGTTCCTGCAGAACATCACCGGTTTTATGGTCGGGCGCAAATACGAACATGAGGGCATCGCCAAAAACGGCGCCAAACTGGTCAATGCGGTGGCCACCGCTAACGTGCCCAAAATCACCACGCTGATCGGCGGCAGTTTTGGCGCGGGCAATTACGGTATGTGCGGCCGTGCCTATGATCCTCGGTTTTTGTGGACCTGGCCGAATGCGCGTATCTCAGTGATGGGTGGTGCTCAGGCCGCCGGGGTGATGTCGCAGTTACGCGCGGACATGCTGGCGGCCAAAGGCACACCCTGGAATGCCGAACAGGAACAGGCGTTCCGTAAACCCATCGAAGACAAATACGAACATGAGGGCCACCCCTACTACGCCAGTGCGCGGCTGTGGGACGATGGCATTATTGCGCCGGCGGATACCCGCACGGTGCTGGGCTTGTCGCTGTACTTCGCCAGTCATGCGCCGGCGCTGGACACCCGCTTCGGGATTTTCAGGATGTAAGTGTTATGGATACTGTTGTTGAGCTTACCCGCCCTGCGGACGGCATCACTGTGTTGTGGCTAAACCGACCGGAAAAACACAATGCTTTTGATCCGGCATTGATCGCAGCCATTCATCAGAGCGTTGAATCCCTGCGCAGCGATGAGCGCACTCGCGTGCTGATTCTTGCGGGGCGTGGCAAAAGTTTTTGCTCCGGCGCGGATCTGCACTACATGAAGTCCATGGTGAATTTCTCGCTGGATGAAAATATCGCAGATGCCGGCCGTCTTGCGGCCATGCTGCAGGCCTTGCATCAATTTCCCAAACCGATAATCGCGGCTGTACACGGTAATGTGTACGCGGGCGCGACCGGCATGGTGGCGTGTGCGGACATCATCCTTGCTGCCGACACCGCGCGTTTTTGTATCAGTGAAGTCAGACTCGGGCTGGTGCCGGCAGTGATCAGCCCCTATGTGATGGCGCGCATGGGAGCGCATTTTGCGCGTCGCTATTTTCTGACCGCTGAGGTATTTGATGCCGCTGCCGCGCAGCGCGCCGGACTGGTGCACGAATGTGTGCAACCCGATACCTTGATGGACAGCGCCGTGCACACGGCCAAGCAACTGCTGGCGAATGCACCCGGTGCGATGTCGGCCACCAAGACAATGATCCGCGAACTGGTGCCCGTGCCCAACCGCGAAGTGATGACACAATACACTTGTGATTTAATTGCACGGGTACGTGCCGGACAGGAGGCGCAGTCAGGTCTACAGGCGTTTTTTGAGAAACAACCGGCGCCGTGGATACTGCCTGCTGCTGATGGTGGCGCAGCCAGTGCCGAGGCCGATGCCAACGCCATTCCTACTAAGGATACCGCCCCATGACACGACGCGCGCTCAACACCTTGTTGATTTGTAATCGCGGTGAGATTGCCTGTCGTATCATCCGCACCGCGCGGCGCATGGGCATCACTACTGTGACTGTGTATTCGCAGGCCGATCGCGGCGCCCTGCATACTCAACTCGCCGACAAGGCTATTGCGCTGAGCGGGTTCACCGCAGCCAAGTCGTATCTGGATGTGTCACAACTGCTGGCCGTTGCCGCTGAGTGCGGAGCGGATGCGCTGCATCCGGGTTATGGCTTTTTATCCGAGCATGCGGGATTTGCCCAGGCGGTGGTGGATGCCGGTTACGTGTTTGTGGGTCCACGAGCCGAGGCCATCGCGGCCATGGGCTCCAAGGCACGCGCCAAACAGTTGATGAGCACTGCCGGTGTACCTTTGCTGCCGGGTTATCACGGTGATAATCAGGATGCGGCGTTTTTGCATGAGCATGCCGATCAGATGGCGTATCCGGTGCTGATTAAAGCCGTCGCTGGCGGCGGTGGACGCGGGCTGCGCATTGTTGAGCGCAGCAGTGAATTTTTACCTGCGCTGCAGGCGGTCAAGCGCGAGTCGCGGTCAGCGTTTGCGGATGACCGTGTGCTGCTGGAAAAGTATCTGCCCCGAGCGCGGCACATTGAGATACAAGTGTTTGCTGACGAAGCCGGTCAATGTGTGCACTTGCACGAGCGCGACTGCTCCATTCAGCGGCGACATCAAAAATTGATCGAAGAAGCACCGGCTCCCGGCTTAAAAGCCGATGTGCGCATGGCCATGGGTGAGGCCGCTGTGCGCGCGGCGCAATCCATTGGGTATACCGGCGCTGGTACGGTTGAGTTTTTGTATCAGGACGAGCAATTTTATTTTCTCGAAATGAATACCCGCTTGCAGGTGGAACATCCCGTCACCGAGGCCATCACCGGGCTGGATCTGGTGGAGTGGCAACTGCGGGTGGCGCGCGGCGAAGCGCTGCCGCTGACACAGGATGATATCCCGCGTGATGGCTCGGCGATTGAAGCGCGTATCAATGCGGAAGGCCCGGCACCCGACTTTTTGCCTGGCACCGGGCTGATTGAACACCTGACCTGGCCGCGGGCCGCGGGCCGAGAATTGCGTGTTGATGCGGGTTTCCGCGCCGGTGATCGCATCAGCGTGTACTACGACAGCCTGCTCGGCAAAGTCATTGCCTGGGCGCCGTCACGTGCGCAGGCCGTGCGCAGGCTGTCTACCGCTTTGGCAGATCTGCAGGTCAAAGGTATACAGCACAATGCTGAGTATCTTGGTGCGGTGCTGGACACCGACGCCTTTGCCGCCGGCGAGGTGCATACCGCATTTTTGCAGGAGCATCAGGCGGCGATTGCCGCCGCGCGGGAACAACGGCATTGGCAGGCAAACACTCACACAGGCACAGCAGCTGCCCGTGCAGTAAGTGGCAGCGCAGTGGCCGCGTTTCGTAATGGGGGTATGAATCCGTTCAGCCGTCAGCATCATCTGCTTGCCCTGTTTGCCCTCGGCAAACCTTCCCCGGCCAGCGATGCAGACACCCTGATTGCGCGCAGCACGGCAGCCCATCAGCAAAGCAGCATTAAGGCGCCACTGCCCGGGCGGGTGATCAGCGTATTTGTGGCGGCCGGCGACAGTGTCATTGCCGGGCAGCCCTTGTTGATTATGGAGGCCATGAAAATGGAACATACCCTGCGCGCACAATCGGCAACGGTGATTGCAGCGGTGTGGTGTGAGGATGAACAAATGGTGCAGCCTGATCAGTTGCTGATCGAGTTTCAGATGCCCGACAAGCTTGATTCAACACAGGGAGCACGCTGATGAGTCTGCTGTCACACCGCAACAGTCCCGTCCCCGGACAGGTCAGCATCGTTGAAGTCGGCGCCCGCGATGGCTTGCAGAACGAGGCTGCGCAGCTTGCGACGGCCGTCAAGGCCGGGCTGGTGAACCGCTTGGCAGCGGCCGGTTTGATGCGTATTGAAACCGGCAGTTTTGTGTCACCGCGTTGGGTGCCGCAAATGGCCGATTCCGCCGATGTGTTTGCGTCAATAGCGCGACTGCCCGGCGTGCGCTATTCCGCGTTGACCCCGAATCTGCAGGGTTTTGAGCGCGCCCTTGCGGCCGATGCCGATGAAATTGCGGTCTTCGCCGCGGCCTCGGAAGCCTTCAGTCAGAAAAATATCAATTGTGGTATCCGCGAAAGTATCCAGCGCTTTACGGATGTGTGCGAGGCGGCACGTGCACAAGGCATTGCGGTGCGCGGTTATGTGTCGTGCGCCATGGGCTGTCCTTATCAAGGCGCTGTTCCTGTGGCTGATGTCACGATGGCCGTGCGTGAACTGATGGCACTGGGGTGTTATGAAGTCTCTATCGGCGACACCATTGGTGTGGGCACACCGCTGCACGTGCAGCAGGTACTCAGCGCCTGTCTGCAGGAAGCGCGCGCCGACCAGCTTGCCATGCACTTTCACGATACTTATGGTCAGGCGCTGGCCAATCTGCTGGCAGGGCTGGAACTGGGTGTAATGACCATCGACTCGTCCATCGCTGGCCTCGGAGGATGTCCCTATGCAAAAGGCGCCAGCGGCAATGTGGCCACCGAGGACGTGGTGTATATGCTGCATGGCATGGGCTTGCACACCGGAATTGATCTGGCACGGCTGGTCGATACCAGCCACTGGATCTGTCATCAACTGGAACGCAACAATCAGTCACGCGTGGCGCTGGCCATGGGAAACCGCAATGGGGACGGAGACCACTGAATGATCATGCAAACGCCACGATTTTCGCTGTCAGCAGAGCAGGCGCACATCAACGGCGCCTGCCAGCTGGTGAACTTCAGCCGCTGGCTGTTGGAGACCCGGCAGCTGCGCTTCGACAGTTATGCACAATTGCATCAGTGGAGTGTCGACGCGCGGGAGCAGTTCTGGCAGGCCTACCTCGACTTCAGCGGCATCACTCTGTTGTCAGCGGACACAGAGCCGGTGCTGGTCAAGGGCGAACACATGTGGCTGGATCGCTGGTTCCCCGGCACGCGCCTGAACTATGCTCAGAACCTGCTGGCATTTAATGACCAGCGCAGCGCCCTGATATTCCGCGATGAAGCCGGTCACCATGACACCCTCAGCTATGCCGACCTCAATACCAAGGTTGCCTGGCTGGCAGACTGGCTGAAAGCCTGTGGCATACAGCCCGGAGACCGTGTGGCAGGGTTTGCCGCCAACCGTATTGAAACCGTGATTGCCATGCTGGCGGCCACGTCACTGGGCGCCATCTGGTCATCCTGCTCTCCGGATTTTGGCGTCGGTGGCATTCTGGACCGTTTTACCCAGATTGAACCCTCTGTCCTGTTTGCAGTTCCGGCACATTGTTATGCCGGAAAAGTCATTCAACACAAGACCACTCTGGAAAAACTCATGGCTGGCCTGCCGTCCTTGCGCGCGCTGGTGCTGATGCCGGATTTATATGCGCAGGGCACACACAGTGAGCGCGCGGTGGCAACAGCACACTGTGCGGTCATTGACTGGCAGGCCATACCCGGCCTGAACGGCGCGGATCATACAGCGCCGCTGGCTACCACCGGGCAGAAGCCCACGGTGCTGAACACCCCGGTGCTGGATTTTTATGCGGCTGCGTTTTCCGACCCGCTGTTTATCATGTACTCCTCGGGCACCACCGGCGCGCCCAAATGTATTGTGCACAGCGTTGGCGGCACCTTGCTGCAACACCGTAAAGAACATCAGTTACACCTCAACCTGTCACGTGAGGATGTGCTGTTTTACTTCACCACCTGCGGCTGGATGATGTGGAACTGGCTGATCAGCGGACTGGCTGCCGGGGCAACGCTGGTGTTGTATGACGGCTCGCCGTTTCATCCGCAGCCCGATGTGCTGCTACAGTTGGCGGCAGACACGGGAGTCACTATTTTTGGCACCTCGGCAAAGTACCTGGCCGCTGCTGAAAAAGCAGGTGTTAAGGCGCAAGATAGGCACACTGCTCACTCACTTCACAAGCTTCACACCCTGCTCTCCACCGGGTCACCGCTGAGCGCCGAGGGTTTTGAATACGTGTACCGCGACATCAAACCCGACATCATGCTGCAATCGATTTCGGGTGGCACCGATATCATTTCCTGTTTTGTGCTCGGCAATCCGGTGCAGCCGATTCATCGTGGCGAAATACAGTGCGCTGGCCTGGGCATGGATGTCGCTGTCTTTAATCCACAGGCGCAGCCGGTGCGGGGAGAAAAAGGTGAACTGGTGTGTCGTCAATCCTTCCCCAGCATGCCGGTGGGATTCTGGCGTGATAGCGGGCATAAAAAATACCGCGCCGCCTACTTTGAACGTTTCGACAATTGCTGGACACATGGTGATTACGCGGAACTCACCGCGCACGATGGCTGGATCATTTACGGACGCTCGGACACCGTGCTCAATCCCGGCGGTGTGCGTATCGGCACTGCGGAAATTTATCGCCAAGTAGAACAACTGCCGTGGGTGCTGGAGAGTGTTGCCATTGCACAGGAGTGGCAGGCGGATGTGCGGGTGGTGTTGTTTGTGCGGCTGCGCGCTGAACTGACACTGACCGAGGCGCTGCGCGCTGAGATCCGGCTGCAGATTCGCACCGGTGCCTCACCTCGTCATGTGCCGGCGGTCATTGAACAGGTACAGGACATTCCACGCACACTCAACGGAAAAATCGCGGAGATTGCGGTGCGCGAGACCATTCACAGCAGGCCGGTGAACAACACCGATGCACTGGCCAACCCGCAGTCACTCAAGGAGTATCAGGCACTGGCCGTGCAGCTGCGTTGAACCGCGATTACAGATTCTCGAGTTTGATGTCTTTAAACGAGGTCACCATCGGGTGTTTTGAGCGCAGCTTGGTAATGTCAGTACCGGACTCCTGCGGACGCAACACCCACACAGTTTTGATGCCCACCGCAGCGGCAGCATCCAGCTCGCCTTCGACATCGGATAAAAACAACACATCGGCAGGCGGCAACGCGATCCAGTCCAGCAGGTTCTGATAGGACTGCGGATCCTGTTTGGGTCCGATACTGGTATCAAAGTGCCCGGCAAACAACAAGCGCAGATCACCAAAAACAGAATAGCGGAAAAACAACCGCTGAGCTTTTTCCGAACCGGATGAATACACGTACAGATTGATGCCAGCCTCTGACCACTCGCGCAGTTTGTCGGGCACATCCGGATAAATATGCGCTTGGTATTCACCGCGCTGATAACCCATTTCCCAGACCATGCCCTGCAGCGCTTTTAATTCGGTAGATTTGTTGTCTTCGCGCATCCATTTGCGCAGCTGCTCAATCAATGCCTCGGTATTTTTCAGAGGAATTCCGGTGTTATCACTCAGACTGCGTAGCTGCCGTGCCACGTCACGCTCTTCTTTGTGTTTGCGGATAAAATCCGGCAGAAACTGTTCTGCATACACAAACAGAATGTCTTTCACGAAACGAATGGAGCTCGTTGTTCCCTCGATATCCGTGACTATTGCAATGGGCTTCATTATGACTCCAGTCGGGAAAACTGATCGGCTATCGGGCTGCCTGTATAGTGGGCGACCCAACCCTCCGTGTTATTGAAGAACCTGATGGCAACAAATTTTGGCCGTGGTCCCATATCAAACCAGTGAGGCGTATTGGCCGGCACGGAGATCAGGTCTCCCTTCTGACACAGCACCTCAAAAACTTTATCATGTACGTGCAGCGAAAACAGGCCTTGCCCGTCGACAAAAAACCGCACTTCATCTTCTGAATGACGATGTTCACTTAAAAATTTGGCCCGCAGCACCGGCACATTGGCCTGAACTTCAGGGTTGGCTGCCGCATCGAGACTGATCACATCAACGGTCTGATATCCTCCTTCAGCCATCAACGTGTCTATCTGATTTTTATACGCCTGCATCACCCGTTCCGGTCTGTCACCGGCAACAATATTATGCCCGGTGTGCCACTGCTCAAAACGGATACCGGCCCTGTGCAATTCACGGGCAATCTCTGCCTGATTGCTGCTGACCAACAAAGCCTGCGCCGGGTTGCTATCCGCGAAAACGGTCAATGTACTCATGCTTGTCTCACTCTGTTCTGGTGCCAATAAAAATCCAGCAGATACTCCAATGCCTCAATATGGCGCAGTGCTTCGTGGATATCAGCCCCCCAGCTGTACAAACCATGACCTTTAATCAGATAGGCATGACCAGTGCCATGATCCATCATCCAGCGATCAACATGTTGCGCCAAGGCAACTATATCCTGTGTATTGTCAAAAACCGGAATTTCAAGTCGGCTTTGATGGGTTTTTATGCCTTTTAACGCTTTCAGCAACTCGAGCCCTTCCAACACCACCGGCCCCTGACAATTCATCGACACCAGGACAGCTTTCAGCGAATGCGTGTGCAACACCGCTCCGATACTGTCATCGCGCCGGTACAATTGGGTGTGTAACAGGGTTTCTGCTGACGGGATGAGGCCATCCAGTGACTTGCCGTGCATGTCCACACGCATGATATCGCTGCGCTGCAGATTACCTTTGTCACGACCGGACACGGTGATTGCGCATTGCCCCGCGATGGGTGCGCTGTCAGGCCCGCTGTCGGGCGCGCCACTCAAGCGTAGCGAGAAATTGCTGCTGGTGGCCGGGCAAAAGCCCTGTTGCCATAAGCGCTGCCCGACCCACATCAGATCGGTAACAGCCTGATTAAAACCATCTGTCGTTGTCATAGCGCCGAATTATAGCCGCAAAGATCAATCCAGCACACACACCAGTCCTTTCAGATACAAAGACTCCGGAAATGGCAGGCCCACCGGATGATCCTCGGACTGATGCAGATAGTGGGTAATGCGCCCTTCACGGCCGGCATCCAGCAGACCGTCTGCGGTGATTTTCTGGAACAAGGCCGGGTCGATTGCACCCGAACATGAAAAAGTCACCAGTGTGCCGCCGGTGGCAATCAGCTGCGCAGCCTGCAGGGTGATGTCTTTGTAAGCGCGCGCTGCTTTCAAGAATTGTGATTTTGTCTCGGCAAATTTGGGCGGATCCAGAATCACCAGATCAAAGGTTTGCACCTGCTGCCGAAGTTCGCGCAGATACTCAAACACATTGGCCTGCACCAGATCAGCTTGCTCGGGTTCAAAACCATTCAGCGCAAGATTATTGGCAGCGACCTGCAGTGATGGCGAGGAGGAATCGATATTGATGACATGCTCTGCGCCGCCTTTGAGCGCAGCCACACCGAAACCGCCGGTATATGAAAAACAATTCAACACTCGGCGCACTGCCTGCACACTGCCAACACGCTCACGGCAGTAAGACTGCACCAACGAACGGTTATCAAACTGATCAAGGTAGTAGCCGGTTTTGTGCCCTTGTTTGATGTTGACTTCAAAAATTCTATCCTGCTCAACAATCTCAACCGACTCGGGTGGTTCTTCACCCCATAGCACGCCAGTTTGCTGAGGCAGACCTTCGTGTTTGCGCACATTGACGTCAGAGCGCTCATAAATACCCACACAAGGAGAGAACTCGCGCAGTGCAGCAATGATGGTGTCACGCCAGAATTCCGGACCGGTGCTCAGAAACTGGCACGACAGAAAATCACCGTACCGGTCCACAATCAAGCCTGGCAATCCATCGGACTCGGCGTAGATCAGCCGTACGGCGGTGCGTGTTGCGCTTAACAGATGTGCGCGCCGCTGCACTGCGCGTTGTACACGGGTGCGGATAAAGACAGCATCTATCTGCTGTGTACCGTCCACGGTCCACAGCCGCGCACGAATTTGAGATGAGGGTGACCAGGCCGCAAGACCCAGCGTTTTTCCGGTGCTGTCCAGTACCGTGACAGTGTCGCCGGGTTGTGGGTTGCCAGTCACCTTGTCGACAGCGCCGGAGAATATCCACGGATGGTTGCGTACGACAGAGCTATCTCGCCCTTTGTTCAGTTGTAGCGTTTTCATAAGCGGTCCCGCTTTAATGGCCAGTTGTGCATGGCCGGGTGTAACATCAGGGTCATACGATGACACAGACTCAACAACATGAATATAAAACATTAGCGTTACGTGGTGGATACCAATGTGCTGATAGCTGCCAGAGCAGTTGATCCCGCGCGCAGCCACGATATTGACGCAGAACCGGCCGACCCCGGACAACGCCTGCTGGTCTGGACATGGCTGGACGAATTTGCCAACAGTGATGCACATCTTGTGCTGGATCAGCGGGGGCGAATTTTTGAGGAGTATCATCACAAACTCAGCTTTGATGATGAAGAATCAGCAACACAAACCCCGGGAGAAACACAACATTGAGAAATATGCAAAGTGAGCGATTTTTTCCGTTTACCACACACCGGTTTTACCCCGTCTTCACGGACACTTCAAAAAAGCCTCATAATAGGCAAAAGGAGTGTTCATGCCAGCAGATGCTTTTACGGCATCAGATTTAAAGAGCATTCTGCATTCCAAGCGGGCATGAAGAATCACTGGATAACATCATGAAATTATTGTCGATTTTAATTTTTCTCTTGATTATTGGAGCCTGTTCGAACAGGGGCGCCTATGAGGCCTTTCAATCGAATAATCGAAATGCGTGCTTCCAATTACCCTTGTCGCAGCGAGATGATTGTCTCAAACAAACAAGTAAAACATTCAATCAGTACGAAAGAGACCTCCGGGAAGCATCCGTGACAAAACGCAGTGAGACTGATCAACTGTAGACTGGAATCAAAAATAGAGCCACATAAGGTTGATTATCCAGAAAAATCGGGGTGGGACCCGTACCGATAGTATCCCGGCGCGCTACACCGATAGCGCGGAAAAATCATCCTAGAATTGGAGATTGCATCATGAAAATGGATCGTTTCCCGCGTTTGCCACAAGTGGTAATTGCATGCCTGCTCGTGTGCTTGCTCGCCGGCTGCGCCGTCTCGCCCGCGAAGGTCACTGTACCCGTCGTACCCTCGCTTGATCTGCCTAGGTACATGGGGCCCTGGTATGTCATTGGTGTTATCCCGACCTTCCTCGAGAGGAACATCTATAACGCCATCGAGTCTTATGAGCTCGATGCTGACGGAACCATCAAGACGACCTTCACCTTCAATAAGGGATCTTTCGACGGGCCTGCAAAGCGCACGCAGCCCAGGGGCTTTGTTATCGAGGGCTCCAATAACGCCATCTGGGGCATGCAGTTCGTATGGCCGATCAAGGCAGAGTTCGTCATATCGCATGTTGACCCTGGCTATACCGAGACGATCATCGCACGTAGCGCTCGAGACTACGTTTGGATCATGGCACGCACGCCGACTATCGATGCGGCGCGCTATGCCGCGCTCGTGGCGAGGGTAGAATCCATGGGCTACGACATCAGCAAGCTCGTCGAGGTCCCGCAGCGGGCGGCGACGGGTCAACCGGCAGCACCCGGGTCTTGAGCTCTCGAGGTGTCGCTGCCGAGCAACCTGCTGGAAGATACCTTCAACAATGGTTACCTAGCGGCGATTGATTGCGTGAAGCGAAAGGGTGGGTCAGCGATCAGCGCAGTTCGTGACTGCGAAGACGAATAAAGCAGAGCTTGGCAGAGGTCTTAAAGCTGTCATTGTAATCGCGGCAGAACCCATCAAGGTGATGGCAAAGTCAGCCTGACTCGTGAAAGGAGAGAATTATGCCTAGAGAACTGGTGGCGATTCACCCGCAGCAATTTTGGCCATCTCTGACGGGACTTCCCCGTTAGAAACATACTGCAGCGAGCTGACTTTGAAACAGTTGCTCGTCGCGAAGAATCGATCCATTACTTGGCCAGCTGCTCGTTCTCTATCAGCAACATCCTTCTGATCGCTCCGCCAGTCGGTAGTCCACAGAATTTTTGCACGTGCCGATTGAGCGCAGACCGGAGCTTGTGGCGATGGTGTGACCTACACAGTTGTCGTTGATGCGCAACCAGCAAGCGCAACAAGAAATGGAACAAGGGGTAGATGAGTGGCTCTCAACATATTTTGGTGCCTGACGCTCTTCATCAGTGGGTTGCATCCGGCGCCGCAGGCACAAACCGGATGAGTCTGCTTTTTTACAATGGTGAATCGCCCCGGGTTTCCTGGAGGCCATTTGGTTTAAGTTATGCCGCTTGAGCCGTTGGTTCACTCAATTGGCGATAGTAGTTTGCCTCAGCTTCTGCCGGAGGTATATACCCGTTGCTTTCCAGCAGCCGGTGTTGATCGAACCAGGTCACCCATTCCAGCGTTGCCAGTTCCACCGCTTCACGACTTTTCCACGGTGCCCTTCGGTGGATCAATTCGGTTTTATACAAACCGTTTATTGTCTGTGCCAGTGCGTTGTCGTAGCTGTCGCCTCGACTGCCCACTGACGGTTCGATACCCGCTTCAGCCAATCGTTCTGTGTAACGGATAGAGACATACTGTGATCCGCGGTCACTGTGATGGATCAGTGCATCGGTTGGCTGACGAGCGTACAGCGCCTGCTCCAGTGCGTCCATTACGAAGTCTTTGCGCGTGCTGGTGCTGACACGCCAGCCGACGATGTAACGTGCAAATACATCAATCTCAAACGCCACATAGATCCAGCCTTGCCAGGTGGAGACGTAGGTAAAATCTGACACCCACAGCTGGTTAGGTCTGTCGGCACTAAATTGTCGATGCACCCGATCCAGCGGGCACACTGCGTTCTGATCAGTAATCGTGGCACGCACAACTTTGCCGCGTCGCACGCCTTGTCTGCACAAGACTTTCATCAACCTTTCCACCGTGCAGCGCGCCACTGTGATGCCTTCGCGGTTAAGCTGACGCCATAATTTATCAGCGCCATACACCTGGACATTAGCCTTCCTACACGACGGATCTCAACCATCAACTCCTCGTTACGTTTGGCTCTGGCGCAGCTCTTTGACCTCGCGCTCAAGATCCTTGATGCGTTGCTGTTCGCCGCTGGTAACACCGGTACGATCACCGGCATCAACCTGATGTTTACGCACCCACTCGTTAAGCGTCTGAGGCACACAGCCAATTTTAGGGGCAATGGATTCTATCGCGGCCCACAGCGACGGATACACACCGCGATGCTCCAGCACCATGCGTACGGCGCGCTCGCGCACTTCAGGGGAAAAACGGTTTGACTTTGGTTTGCTCTTGGCTCCATTCTCTCAGAGTTAGGAGCCTCCAGGAAACCCGGGGCGATTCAACAAAGGCCTGATGCCATGGTCTTAGCCCAAGCTTTAAGACTCAGCTCAGTTCTGAGGGCGCTTTCTGATTAGTCCTATTTTGTATGTGTGATGCTACTACAACAACTCAGCAGCTATTTCCCCCGCCCCTAGATTGTCGCCAGCGGTACAAATCGCGGTACAAATCGCAAGATGCGCTTGAACTAATGCGCTAAGTTATTAATTACAGAGGCTGGTGCGAGAGATATATGTTAGTTGGTGCCCGGGACCGGAATCGAACCGGTACGGGAGTCTCCTCCCGAGGGATTTTAAGTCCCTTGTGTCTACCTATTTCACCACCCGGGCAGAAAAAAACGCAAGGCGACAGGCTGGTAAACGATGTTTGGAATGGAGGCTGAGGTCGGAATCGAACCGGCGTACACGGAGTTGCAGTCCGCTGCATGACCACTCTGCCACCCAGCCTGTACTGTTCCAAAGTTACCTGGCAGACAGGTAGTTACCCGGACTGGCCTGAGGCCTGAAATATAAGGCCCGGTTGAGAAGGCCAACATTGGAGCGGGTAACGAGGCTCGAACTCGTGACCTCGACCTTGGCAAGGTCGCGCTCTACCAACTGAGCTACACCCGCTTAATTTTTCATGCCACTCTCACCGTTCTGACAGCGCCATATCGACGTTGCTGCTACTACGAAAGAGGCGCTCATTCTAATGCCATTCGATTTTATGTCAAGCACCAAAAATTGATTTTTTCGGTTTTTCTGGCCTGCTTTATCGCAAGACCGGCAGGGCCTTTTTCAGATAAACCATCATCGACCAAAGACTCAGAGCAGCCGACAAATACAGCAAAAAGTACCCTGCATAAAGGATCAGTACGGGCAGCGCCGGTGTGTAAGCCAGCAGCACAATAATGGCCAACATCTGCACCGTGGTCTTTACTTTGCCGATGTACCCCACGGCAACAACATCGCGCAGATTGCGACTGGCCATCCATTCACGCAGCGCTGACACAAACACCTCCCGGGCAATGATGATGGCGGTGGGAATGACAAACCACGGGCTTGGGTAGTTGGCGGTCAGCAACACCAATGCCATCACTACCAGCAACTTGTCAGCCACCGGGTCCAGAAATGCACCAAACGCAGATAACTGATTGAGTCGTCTGGCCAGAAATCCATCCAGCCAATCGGTAATGCTGGCCAATGTGAACAACACCGCTGCAATCAGCTGACTAAAGGGCAATGAGCTGTAATAGACCAGCACAATCACGGGCACTAACAGGACCCGCGAGATTGTCACCAGATTGGCTATATTCATACACTACGCTCTCCTGCGCTGTTCAGGTATCAGGCTGCGTCACAGCCGATCGCATTCTACTCATTATGTAATGCATCATAAATGACCGCTGCCAGCTTTGTGCTGATCCCCGGTGCCCGTGCCAGATCCGCTTCGCTGGCTCGCTGTATCTCCTGTTGACCACCAAAGTACTTGAGAAGTTCGCGCCGGCGTGCAGGACCCAGGCCGGGAATCTGCTCCAGCGGGGATTGCTGGCGGGTTTTGGCGCGTCGCGCCCGGTGGCCAGTAATCGCAAAACGGTGCGCTTCATCACGGATTTGCTGCAGAAGGTGAAGCGCCGGGGAATGGGTATCGATCACGATCTCGCTGAAACCTGCATCAGTTGCCAGAAACAGCGTCTCTTGTCCTGCGCGACGGCTGATACCTTTTGCAATACCAATCAGCGTCAATTCCGGTAGCTGACAATTTTTAAGTACCTGCACCGCCTGCGTGAGCTGTCCTTTGCCGCCATCGATCAACAGAATATCGGGTACTTTGCTGGCCAGTAACTCGCTGTCAGCCGCATCGGCTTGTGAGTCCTGCAACTGATTGCTGAGCTTGGCATAACGGCGAGTCAGGGCCTGTTCCATGGCGGCATAGTCGTCACCCGGCTGTACATCAGTAATGTTGTAGCGCCGGTAGTCCGATTTCAACGGCCCGCCCTGGTCAAATACCACACAGGCACCCACGGTGCTTTCGCCCATGGTGTGACTGATGTCAAAACACTCAATGCGTTGGGGTACGGATTGCAATCCCAGCGCCTCTTGCAATAACTCAAAGCGTTGCACCATGGTCTGGCGGTTATTGACCAGGCGTTGCAGCGCCTGATTGGCGTTGTTAACCGCCATCTCCTGCCAGCGTGCGCGGTGGGAACGCACCTTGCCCATCAGTCTGACGGTGTGCCCGGCCGCTGCGGACAAGGCCTCCTGCAAACTCAGATGGTCACTCAAGGGCGGGTGCACAATCACCTCAGCCGGAATCAGGCCGGGCACCAGTTCGGCGTTTTCCCTGAGGTAGTACTGCGCAACAAAGGCCTCCAGTAACTCGGTTGCGTTGTCTGACAACTTGTCTTTGGGGAAATAATTACGGCTGCCCATGATTCTGCCGCCACGGATACAAATGACGTGCACGCAGGTATAGGCCCCCTCCAGAACGGCTGCCATGACATCCGCGTCATTGCCGTCACCGGAGATAATCTGCTGCGACTGAATTCTGCGCAGATCAACAATTTTATCGCGCAGGCGTGCCGCCTGCTCAAAGGCCAGTTCCATGGCTTTTTGTTCCATACGCTGACCCAGCGTCTGTATCAGTGTGTCGCTTTTGCCTTGCAAAAACAGTGAGGCATCCTGTACATCCACCGCATAGTCGGTAGGCGCAATCAGACCCACACAAGGCGCTGTGCAGCGTCCGATCTGATGTTGGAGACAGGGCCTGCTACGGTTGCGGAAGTAGCTGTCCTCACACTGGCGCACACGAAATACTTTCTGCAACAGAGCAAGGCTCTCTCTGACCGCACTGGCACTGGGGTAAGGGCCAAAAAACGTTGCATCACGTTTGCGGGCGCCACGATAAAACGCCAGACGAGGATAGGCGTCTTTGTGGGTCAGCATAATGTAGGGGTAAGTCTTGTCGTCGCGTAGTTGAATATTGTACGGCGGTCGAAATTTCTTGATCAGATTCTGTTCCAGCAGCAAGGCCTCCGTTTCGCTGTTGGTAACTGTGACATCAATAGCGGTAATGTGTGACACCAGCGCCATTGTTTTGGTATCAAGACCGCTGCTGCGAAAATAATTGCTGACACGCTTTTTGAGGTTTTTGGCCTTACCGACGTATAGCACAGCGCCGGCGTGATCCAGCATACGATAGACACCCGGGCGCTGGCTCATCACTTCCAGTGTTGCCTTGGCGTCAAAAACCGGCGATGCTTGTTGCTCGGTCATGGTGCTTAACATGCGTGCCAGGCACTGGCAGGTAAAATATTAACTTCAGGCTCCAGCGTAATATCAAAACGCTGCTGGACACTGGCAACTATTTTTTGTGCCAGGTCTACCAACTGCAATCCGGTGGCGTTGCCATAATTGACCAACACCAATGCCTGTTGAGTATGCACACCGGCATCACCAGTGCGGTAGCCTTTCCAGCCAGCCTTTTCAATCAACCAGGCGGCCGGCAGTTTGCGGGTCAACGCAGAATCGGTGCTGTAACTGGGAAGATCGGGCCACTCGCGCTGCAATCTTTCAAAATGCGCCAGCGTCACCTGGGGATTGCGAAAAAAGCTGCCGGCATTTCCCAGCACCTGTGGGTCCGGCAGTTTGCTGCGCCTGATCGCACACACGGCGTCAAACACTTGTTGCGCTGTTGGCTGCTGCTTGTCCGACAAAGCCTGCTGCAATGCCGGATATGTGAGCACGGGCGCTGTTCCTTTGCTGAGCCTCAGGCACACGGACAAGATAATCGCGTGATGCTTCAGACTGCGCTTGAAGATACTGTCACGGTAAGCTAATTGACACTGTTCGGCACTGAGCTGATGAACCTGCTGCGTACGCCGGTCAAAATAGCGCACGCTCACCAGCACGTCCGACAACTCTATACCGTAAGCACCTATGTTCTGTACTGGCGCAGCGCCGGTGCTGCCGGGAATCAGTGCCAGATTCTCCAGCCCCGACAATTCATTACGCAAACAGAACTCGACCAGCGCGTGCCAGTTCTCGCCCGCTGCTGCTGTCACCAGAAATTGCATCGCAGACAACGGGTCAGGACGCACAACAATGCCCGTCAGTGCCATCTGAATCACCAGCCCCGGAAAATCCGCGGTCAACAGCACATTGCTGCCGCCACCAAGAATCAGCACCGGCAAGTCTTTGTCATCGGCCTCCTGCAACAAGGTCGGCAGTTCATCTTCCTGTTGCAGGCTGGCAAAAAATCGTGCGCGTGCCGGGACACCAAAGCTTGTGAAGCCCGCCAGATCAACATGACTCAACCAACTGCCCGGCCCGGCGCTCACGGCAACTCACTGTCCGTTAAAAACCGCCGCACCGCTTCCAGGTCGTCGGGGGTATCCACACCGGCCGGCACTCGCTGTACGGCTTCATCCATGATGATGCGCACCCCATGATTCATGGCGCGCAGCTGCTCCAGACGTTCATTGACTTCCAGCAGAGATCGTGGCCAACTTACAAACCGGTTTAATGTGGCCACCCGGTAAGCATAGATGCCCACATGACGTTTCCCATGCACCGGTTCAGTGTCTTGCCACGGCAAGGGCGAGCGACTGAAGTACAGCGCGTACCCCTGCGCGTCCGTGACCACTTTGACGGCATTGGGGTTATGCAACTCCACGGCATCGTGCAATCTATGAAACAGGCTGCTGATACCGGCATCGGAAAATTTCTGTAAATTGGCGGCCACCTGATTGATGGTTGCGGGCGGTATCAGCGGCTCATCACCCTGCACATTCACCACCACGGCTTGTTCAGATAAACCCAGAATGGCGGCGACTTCCTGAATCCGGTCAGTACCCGATTGATGATCCGCGCGCGTCATCACCACCTGCGCGCCAAACGCTTCGGCTGCACGCCGGATACGTTCATCGTCAGTGGCAATCACCACCGCGTTGGCCTCGCTTTCACAGGCACGTAGGTAAACGTGTTGAATCATGGGCATGCCGGCGATGTCCAGCAAGGGTTTTCCGGGCAGCCGTGTTGAGGCATAACGCGCGGGAATGACCACCATAAATCCTGTGTCTTGAGGGCTCATGATCGGTTCTCGCGCTCCTCAGTGCTCAGTGTGCGCGCTTCGGTTTCCAGCATAACCGGAATATCATCGCGCACCGGATATGCCAGTGCATCGGCATAACACAGCAATTCCGCCAGTTCACGTTTGAACACCAGCGGCCCTTTACAAACCGGACATACCAGTATGCTCAGCAACTTTTTGTCCATGAATTTCTCCTGCGTTAACGCTGTCATAAAACTGTGTGCTGGCACAAGGTCACTGAGTATCCAGAGCGGCCAACTGACCCATGACATCTTGCAAAAACTCCGCCGGCAATACTGCTTTGACACTCAGATACCACCAGTTGTCGCCCGCAAATCGCTGACACTTCACTGCATCTTTTTCAGTCATCAACAAGACTGAGTGCCTGGCAAACGCCAGATCTGCCGCGCTGTACACATGGTGATCAGCAAAGACCCGTGGCCGCACCCTGAAGCCGAGTTGCTGCACACTGTCAAAAAAGCGCTGCGGATGACCAATACCGGCGATGGCATCCACAACAGGTGCCTCGTTATCATCACCAACATGCAGGGCCAGTGGCAGATGAGCCAGGCTCACCTGCTGGCCGGTTCGCACATTCACCCAGACCTGCGGCACCAAAGTGAACTGCGCCTGCGGTGTGCGTATGTCTGGCAGTTGCGACTGTTCTGCCTGTTGCGACGCTGGCAAGCCATTCAGCAAAATGTAGTCCACTTCATCAAGGCGCTGCGGCGGTTCACGTAACGGCCCGGCCGGCAGACACCAGCCGTTGCCCAATCCTCGCGCCGCATCGACAACCACAATTTCAATATCGCGCCATAGCCGGTAATGCTGCAGGCCGTCATCACTGATCACGACATCGCAGTCAGACTGCGTAGTCACTGCCCTCAGTGCACGTGACCGGTCCGGGTCCAATACCAGCGGTCCACGCAGGGTACGGCGCATCATGCTGGCCTCATCACCACTTTCGCGCACATCCGTGCTGTCAGTGACCCACAACGGATAATGCCGGGCCCTGCCGCCATAACCACGGCTGATCACACCAACGCGTCGGCCACTGTTGTGAAGTGCCTCTGCCAGCGCCAGCACCACTGGCGTTTTGCCCGTTCCACCCACTGAGATATTGCCAATCACAATCACCGGCACCGCAGAGGGTTGCTGGAAAGCACTCAAGCGGCGACGGCGGATAACACTGATACTTCTGAACAATGCCGCCAGTGGTCGCAGCAGGTGCAGCCAACGCGCCCCTGTGTACCAGCCATCGGTCAGCGCTGACGCCACTGTGGCTTTTTGCCCGCCCGCCATCAGTCGGCATCCCGGCCATTAATCGACAGTTCCGGGCCGGGTTCAGCCACCTCTGCAAACTGTAAACGATGCAGTCGCGCATAGTGTAGATTGAGCGCCATTAACTCGTGATGGCTGCCGCTTTCAACAACACAACCCTGGTCCATGACCACAATCAGATCCGCGTTTTCAATCGTGGACAAGCGGTGCGCGATCACAAACGTGGTACGTCCGCGCATCAACTCATTCAATGCTTGCTGAATGTGTTGTTCGGACTCGGTATCCAGTGCGGAGGTCGCTTCATCCAGAATCAGCACAGGTGCATTTTTCAGGAACGCCCGCGCAATCGCCAGACGCTGACGCTGGCCGCCTGATAACAATGCGCCACCATCACCCACGTCGGCGTCATACATCAACGGCAACTTTTCAATAAACTCGGCGGCGTGGGCATTACGCGCGGCTTCCTGAATCTGCTCTAACGTGACTTTGTCACGCACACCATAGGCAATGTTTTCAGCCACCGAGCCCTCAAACAACACGACATCCTGCGTCACAATGGCAATCTGTTCGCGCAGATTTGCAAGTTGATAGTCTGCCAGCGGCACACCATCCAGACGGATAGCGCCGGATGAGTTGTCATAAAATCGCGGCAGCATTGATACCAGTGTGGATTTGCCGCTGCCCGAGCGTCCGACCAGTGCAACCGTCATCCCCGGTTTTGCACACAGATTGATACCCTGAAGAACCGGCTTGTCAGACTCATAAGCAAAACCGACATCCTCAAACTCAACCAGACCGGTGGCCCTGGCAGTGGTGTAGTAACCACCACCACCTTCACGTGGGGTATCCAGCAAATCAAAAATGCTGCTGGCGGCAGAGATACCACGCTGGATAATGGCGTTGACGCCTGATAACTGGCGGATGGGTTTAGCCAGCAAGCCGGCCAGCGTCAGAAAGGTGACCAGTTCACCGGCAGACGAGGAAGCAAACAACTCCGGCGACATGGCAAACCAGATCAGAATCGCCATCGCAATACTGACTAGGATCTGCACCAGCGGTGTGGCAGTAGATTCGGTCGCGACCATTTTCATGTTCTGCCGACGATTGCGCTCGCTGGCAGAACGGAAGCGGCTGGACACAAACTCCATGGCATTAAACGTACGGATGACCAACTGGCCTTTGATCGACTCATTAGTGATCTGAGTGACATCGCCCATCGAGTCCTGCATCTGCCGGCTGTAGCGCCGATAGCGCGATGTCGCCAGATGCACCACCAGCGCCACCAGCGGGGCCACCAGCAGGAATACCATACTCAGGCGCCAGTTTACCCAGAACAACATGGCCAGCAGCCCCACTACTGTCAGCCCCTCACGCAGAATCACCGTGATGGCATTGGTGGCAGCACCTTTGATTTGCGCCACATCGTAGGTCACTTTGGATACCAGACGGCCAATGCTGTTCTGGTCGTAATAGCGCACGGGCACGGTGAGTAACTGATCAATAATCTGTTGTCGCAACTTATGCACAATATGATTGGCGATGTACTCCAGCGAGTATCCGCCCATAAATCCGCCAACACCGCGCACCACTACAATCAACACACACAGAATGGGGCTCAGAATGCGGCCTTCGGAGCTGCGCGCCTCCACCTGATCGATGGTCCAGCCCAGCCAGGGCGCCACCGCTGCCTGGCTGGCGGCATAGATCACATAACCCAACACACACACACAGAACACTCCGACATACGGGCGCATGTAGGACAGCAGCCGCGTATAAACCTGCATGCCAGTCATCACCTTGACCGGCGGGGTCGCATTGGGCGGAGAGCCCGGTGCAGGATCAGGTGCATGTTTGCCTGGCGGAGTTGTTGTTGTCTGATTCATGCGGGCCCGTTACTCCTGATTGGCTGGCATCGTTAACGGCGGTTGATCCGTGATCTGAGTGCCTAGAGACTGAGGGGGGCGGGTAGCAATACTCAGACGGCTGAATCCGGCCCGGCCTATGGCATCCATGGCGGTGACGACCGATTGATGTGTCGCCTCGGCATCAGCCACCAGCAGCACCGGCCGGCTACGATCGCGCTGCGCCGCCTGCAGGATTGCATCGCCCAATGTGCCCGGCTGACTGTTGCTCAGCACTTCGCCGTTAACACTGAAACGCCCTGCTTCACTGACAGTCACTTCAATCTGATCCGGCAGACTTTCACTGCTGTTGGCATCGGCTTCGGGCAGATTCACAGTGAGACGGGTATCACGCGTAAAGGTGGTGGTCACCATAAAAAAAATCAGCAGCAGGAACACCACATCAATCAACGGGGTCAGGTTGATGGCAGGGTCTTCCAGCGTGCGGCGGGGAAAATTCACGCTGATTTCTCTCTATCGGCATGCTCTTTGGGGATGCTGAACTCACGCACATCAACGCGCCGGTCACCGTGCAGCGCGTCGACCAGCTTGGCGGATTCCTGCTCCAGTGCCAGCACCAATGTATCCACGCGGCGCACAAAAAGTCGGTGACAGGCATAGGCAGGGATAGCAACACACAAACCGGCGGCTGTTGTAATCAGCGCCTCGGAGATGCCGCCCGCCAAGGCATTGGGGTTGCCTGTGCCTTGCACCATGATTTCGGTAAACACGCGGATCATGCCGATGACCGTTCCTAACAGGCCCAGCAAGGGAGTAATGGCAGCAATTGTCCCCAAGGTGCTGAGATAACGTTCCAGTTCGTGGATGACCACGGCAGCTGACTGGGAGATCGCGGAGTTCATGGCGTCGCGACCCTGTCGCGCCTGCAGCAGCCCTGCCGCCAGAATCTGGCCCAGCGGCGAGGCCAGTCGGATTTCGCGCAGCCGCGTGGAATCCAGCTCATTGTTCTTGATCCAGGTCCAGATCTGACCCACCGCATAGCGTGGCGCAACACGGTTGACACTCAGGGTCCAGAATCGTTCGATCACAATGGCAATCGCCAGGATTGAACACAAAATAATCGGCAGCATTAACCAGCCGCCAGCAATCACAATCTCTACCACAACTGTCGCCTCCGCTGATCCGGCGCCTACTTTACCATAACTTCCGGGCATTGAGCTGCTCAGCGTTGGGTGTGCCAGAAGCGGCGTGATGACTCACGGTGCCGTTCCAGCAAGCGTGGTTGTGTGCCCCCCAGCTCAAACAAAACAGCACCGCTGTGGGCAGTGATCTCAACCTGCGTGCCTGACTGTTGATAACGCGAGACAATCTCGGGGTGCGGATGATCAAAGCGGTTATTGTAACCTGCGGACATAATGACCCACTGGGCTTGTACGGCGGCCACAAACGCCGGGGTACTGGAACTGCGACTGCCATGATGAGGCGCCTGCACAATGTCTGCGGAGAGCACACCCTGCCATTCGCTGAGCAGGCGGCGCTCCGCCTCCTCTTCTATATCACCGGTCAACAACACCCGCTGACCATTGCTTTCAATCAGCAGAACACAGGAGCTGTTATTGGGATTGCTGCCTGCCTGATCATTGCTGCCGGGATGCAACACCCGGAAGTCCACACCATCCCATTGCCAACGCTGACCCGACTCACAGGTCATTGGCTGCCCGGGCGAGGGGTATTCATTGAGCAGTGATTCAAGTCCCCCACTATGATCAGCATGCCAGTGACTGACAATGACCCTGTCTACCACAGCGACACCGCTCCAGTGCAGATATGGCAGCAACACGGCCTCACCCGCATCATAGTCCGGCCCCAGCGGCGGACCCGTATCAAACACCAAGGTATGCCGGTGGGTATGCACAACAATCGCCAGCCCCTGCCCGACATCCAGAAAACGCACCCACATCAGTCCTGGCGCCGGACGCGCAGCATCCGGTGCCCTTAACAGCGGCAACAGCATCAGCAGCGCCAGCCAGCGCGGAACAAGCCCGCGTGGTATCAACAGCAACGCACTGGCGATGGCCATCAGTACCATGACATCCCATCCGGGCACGGCCGGGCGCCAGGTGCCGGGTGTCCAACTCAGCAACCACTGCAGAAACATCATCATCCACCCCAGCGCAACATCGGCCACCACCAGCATCCAGCCGGCATAAGGAACCCCGATTGATACTGCGATCGATCCCAGCAAGGCCAGCGGTACCACGCACAGATTCACCATCGGGATGGCAATCACATTCGCCAGTGGTGAAATGACCGATACCTGGCCGGTCCACAGAATCAACGGCAACAGTAAACCGGCACTGACAACCCACTGCGGATACACCCAGCGCTGCCACGCCGTGTCCAGCTGCTGACGCCACCCGGGCTGACTGACAGCGGGCTGGCCATGCCCGAAGAACGCCAGAAATAGCGATGCCACCGCGCCAAACGACAACCAGAAACCGGCCTGTGTGACCGCCAGAGGATCTTTGACAAGCACCAGCGTCGCAGCAATCAGTAAGGAGTCCGTTGGTGCAATGGCCATCCCGGCCAGACGACTGCCCATCAGCACGGCAATCATAATCAGCGCGCGCTGCGTCGGCAGCGAAAAACCTGCCAGCAGGCTGTACGCCAGCGCCGCCAGCATCGCCGCCAGCGCGGCCCAATGCTGTGCAGGCATGATCAACAGCAAGGTTGGTGACACACGAACCACAAAGTTAAAAAATAACCAGGCTGTTAGAGCCATAAAGCTGACACGCATACCGGAGATCACCACCAGATGATTGGTGCCCGTGTCGGTAAACGTATCCCATTGTTCACCACTGATACCCTCGTGATCTCCAATCACCAGCGCCATGAGCAGACCAGTGTGCTTCAACGTCCTTTCAAGCGGAATACCGGCTTGCTGAATGTGCTCAGCCAACGCCGCGCGGGTGGTGTTGACACTGCGGCGCGATTGCGCAAGGCGCTTGTTAAACGTAGTTTCGCGGATATAGCCACGTGCCATGATGCCGCGCTGAAACTGCGCCGCTTCAAAATCACTTGCACCAGGATTGGAGAAACCATGGGGCCGGTTGACACGCACGCGCAGTTGCCAACGCTCCCCAGTGCTGACGGGCAAACCGGCGTAGTCACTCAAGGTGACCCTCATTCCCCTCATCAATTGATTGTCCGCGTCGCATTGTTCAGGAAGCAGGCGCAGGCAGGCGGACTGCACAACCAGTTCAAACTGACTGGTGCGCCGGCTGACGCTACCAGCCGCGTCAGCTGCCGGTGTCACTGGCTCGCGTACCAGACTGGCTACCTGGCCAATCAGCCAGAAGTCCTGACCTTCCAGCGACGACGGCAACTGATGATGCATTTGACGCTGCGCCAGCGCCATGGCCCAGAAAAACCCTGCACTCAATAACCCTGCATAACTGACAGCTTTCAGCAGCCGGCTCTGCGGATTCGACAAGGCAATTGCCAGCAGCAGCGACAACACACACAAAACCATCACCAGCCGGCTGGCCGACTGATAGTCATGCACCAGCAACAAAGGCAGTTCGCTTGAGCGGCTGTGCAGCGCTATCCCCAGGCACAACACCAACAGCCGTAAACGCATGGGCACTCCCGCGCAGCTAAAAACACGGCATCGCCGGACATCGGCCGATGCTCAGGTTTTATAGCGGGGAATTCACATGAATGCAGAGGAAACAGCGCATTGTGCTGAGGAAACTGCGCAGTGCCCAGCCGGAATACGCTCCGGCAGGACTCAGTCCGCGCGCAGTGCCTCAGCAGGCAATACCCGTGCTGCACGCCATGCCGGATAGAGACTGGCCAGCAGACACAATATCAACACGCCGCCGCTGACCCAAGCCAGATCAGACCACAACAACTGTGAGGGTAGAAAGTCCACGGGATAGACATCAGCACTGAGCAGGCGAGTCCCGGTAGCCTGCTCCATCCAACGGTACAGAGCGCTGATATTGAGCGCCAGCAAGGAGCCAAGCACCAGTCCAATGGCCGCGCCGATCAGGCCAATCAGGCAGCCTTGCAGCACAAAAATCCGACCGATCATGCCGGGCGATGCGCCCATGGTGCGCAGAATTGCTATGTCCGAGCGCTTGTCGCGCACAATCATCACCAGGCTGACCACCAGATTAAAGGCCGCAACGGCGACAAGCAGCCACAACAAAAACCCGACAATCGTGCGTGACAAACGAATGTTTTCATAAATGGCACCAAACCAATCTGTCCAGGTCTCAACGTAGAAACCCTGTGGCAGTTGCTGTTCGATCGCGTCGCGCAACTGGTTGACGGCCAGCACATCACGGGTGCGCAGGCGAAGACCGTCGTAACTGTCTGGCTGCCGGTACAAGGCCTGAGCATCGGGCAAAGCAATCATCACCAACTCTTCATCCAGCTCCTGAGTGCCTACCCGGAAAATGCCGGCCACAGTGAAGCGGCGCTGCACAGGTAACGGTGCCACCGGGTTGATGGACACATTCAGGGAATACAGACTGACACTGTCTCCAAGCCCAACGCCCATGCGATCAGCCAGTGTCTGCCCCATGATGATATAAAAACGTTGTTCCGACAGCGCCTCGACAGAGCCGGAGCGCATAAACTGTGGCAAGCGCGAAATCTGCAGTTCACGCTGGGGATCAATGCCATTGACCAGTACACCCTTGCTGCCCAGCGGCCCGGATAACACGCCGTTCGCCGTTAACACCGGCGCGGTGCGCTCAATACCCGGCACGCTCTGCAGACGCTCTTCGAGCGCCTGCCAGCTTGCAGATCGCGGACGCTCTTGAGTAGTGACGGTGGCATGCGGCAGCACCCCCAACACACTTTCGCGCACTTCACGGTCAAATCCATTCATCACCGACAACACCGCAATCAGGATCGTGACACTGAGTACCAGACCGCCAATCGTCAGCAGCGACATAAAACTGACCAGCTGACTGCGCCTGCCAACACTGATGTAGCGCAGCGCAATACGGGCAGCCAGCCGGGTTGGCACGGCGCTGCGCGTCTTGGTTGGCAGATTTGATTGAAGGTGACTGGCTGTGTTCACGCGTCTGCCGCCTGCAAACAACCGTTACTGAGCACCAGCACTCTGTCCAGCGTCGCCGCAAAGCGCTCATCGTGAGTCACCACCACAAAACTGGTATCCAGCTGCTGATTAAGCGAGCTCATCAATTCATGGATGCCTTGCGCAGTGCGGTGGTCCAGGTTTCCGGTAGGCTCATCCATCAGTACACAACGGGGTGAACTGACCAGCGCGCGGGCAATCGCCACCCGTTGGCGCTCACCGCCGGATAACTCCGAGGGTTTGTGCGTGAGTCGATGTGATAATCCTACCCGGGACAACAATTCAGCCGCTCTGCCACTGGCAACTTTTGTGGAGCTGCCACCAATCAACAAAGGCATGGCCACGTTTTCCAGCGCTGAGAACTCGCCCAACAGGTGATGAAACTGGTAAACAAAACCGAGGTAGCGATTGCGCAAACTGGCGCGGTCGCGGTCGTTCATACTGGCCAGATCACAGCCAGCAACCTCGATCTGACCACCGGACGGCATGTCTAGCCCGCCCAACATGTTCAGCAAGGTGGTTTTTCCGGAACCAGAGCTGCCGACAACCGCGATGCACTCGCCGGGATACACATCCAGATTCACATCCAGCAGCACATCAACTTGCTGCGGGCCCTGGGTGTAGCGTTTGCTCAAGTGTCGACAACGGATGACCGGTGTTGCATCGGCAGCATCGGACCCGAGCGCGTCTGACTGACTAACAGGGGGATTATTAACGTCATCCATCGTGGTCTGACCTGAATTACTCATATCGCAACACATCCGCAGGTTGTATTCGGGCAGCTCGCCAGGCAGGGTACAGGGTTGCCAGCAGGCTGATGACCAAAGCGCTGGTGCAGACGATCAGGACATCGCTCCAGGCAAGTTCAGCACTCAGTTGCGCAATCATATAAACATCGCCCGGCGCCAGCAGCGAATTCATCCAGCTTTCGAATCCGCGGGTCACGCTGGTCAGATTCATGGTCAGCACGATACCTCCGGCCGCACCCAGCAGCGTGCCGAGTACGCCTGCTGCAAACCCCTGAATGACAAAAACTGCCATCACTGTGCTGCGGCTGGCGCCCATGGTGCGCAGGATGGCGATATCAGCACTCTTGTCAGCCACCGCCATCACCAGCGTCGCCACAATATTGACCGCACCAATAATGACAATCATCAGCAGCATAAAACCCGTGAGAATTTTTTCCATGCGCAGCGCATCAAACAAACTGCGGCGGGTCTCGCTCCAGCTGCTGACGCGGTACTCAGCCGGCGGCAACGCACTGACAGCCTGGTCGGCAATCGCGAGGGCGTTAAAAATATCATCAACTTTTAGGCGAATCTGAACATCAGCGCCCTGCCCTGTGGCAAACAGCTCCTGCGCCGACTGCAGACCAATCAGGGCAATACTGTCATTATCGTAGAAACCAAAATCAGCAATGCCCACCACCCGGAAACTGCGGGCCGCATCCGTTGAGCCGGCTAACAAGCTGGCCAGCGGCGTTGCTGACAGCGGCATACCTGTGAAAATGCCCAGGCGAGCGGCAAGACGGGTGCCCAGAATGATGCCGTCTGATGACTGCCCGAGTTCAGCGATCAGCGCCCGCAAGTGTTCATCGGGTTGCTGCAGCACCGATGGCTCTAGCACAGGATCAACGCCCCTGATCTCGACAAAATCGCCATAGCCCTCAAATCTGAGCCACGCTTCTGCACTTAGGTAGGGTGCTGCTGCCACAATGCCCGGCTGATTGTTCAGCACGGGGATGACCTGTTGCCATGGCGAAGCACTCTCCGGCAACACCAGGCCGGCGTGTGGCACCGTTTTTAATGTTTCCGCCCGCATGGTATTGGTGGACGCATTAATGACTGACAAGACCGCGATCAGGGCCAGCACACCGAGCGCAATCCCCAACATGGAAATCAGTGTCACAAACGACATCAATTGATTTTTCTTGCGTGCGCGCACAAACCGCATGCCAATAAACACTGCAAGCGGGCGATACATCATGGTGGTGATAGCCGGGCGTGGATTTTCATGGCGCGATTCTAGACGAGCCCCCTGCTTAAAACAAACCTTGCATGTGCTGTGCGCAGACCTTCCTGCAGGTGTTTGAATAAAAAAGGCTTTACTGTTATAGTCGGCGGGCTGAATAAAGCAGTTCACCGTAACGCCAATATCCTCCAGGCGGAGTTACTGGCCACAGGTAATCAGCAATGAATTTGTACCCTCAGGCAAAGGCGCCTGATGTACCAATAGCAGTAAAACCTGACAGCAAGACATAACGTTTTTATCTGTAACTTTTAACAACGCTGTAACCGGAGCGCCCGGCATCACACTGTGCTGCTGTGAGGACTCCAGGAACGAAGATTTTTGCGCACGGGCAGCCAATATTGCTGACCGCGCCTCGGTCAGTGACGGTACAACCGCTGATGATTTCAACGAGTATTTGATTTGCAAGCTCTTGAGATTACAGTGTTTCTACACACCGCACTGGTTGACGGCCAGGCAAAACAAAACCTGACATCGTAGCAACTGTCAGCCCGCGTCACAGGCTGACTGACAGTAAACGGATGAGCAGTACGCGCTTGAAGCAAGCGTATGGATTTGAACACAGGAATCAAGGCGGATCAGCACAGACCCAGGGTCGCGGTGCGCCATTGAAGCAGATGTCGAGAGCAGGGTTATCGGAAACGAAACCGTCGCATTTATCGCAGACGAGACACCGGACAAGTACACGCTGAACATCAGCAGTCAACCCGATCTTCTTCCGCGCTCTCAACGAGACCGGCGCTATCGCGTTAAATCAAGCGGTTCCGTTACCTGCGCCTGTGTTTGATACATACTTGACTGCGCCTGCTGTTGATCCCTTGTTTTGTGATACCTGACCGACCTTTAATCGTCGACCTCCTGGATACTTGCTCTGGTTCTCAAGAGACATGTATCTATTATGAAAAGAATGCTCATCAATGCCACGCAGGAAGAAGAACTGCGCGTTGCCCTCGTCGATGGCCAGAAGCTGTATGATCTGGATATTGAAAACCGTACCCGTATACAGAAAAAGGCCAGCATCTTCAAAGGCCGTATCACCCGCGTAGAACCCAGCCTGGAAGCCGCGTTTGTAGACTTTGGCGCCGAGCGTCACGGATTTTTGCCCCTTAAGGAAATCGCCCCGGAATACTTTAACAGACGAGGTTCTGACGGCGGCCGCGTAAACATCAAGGAATCGGTTTCTGAAGGCACCGAAGTGATTGTGCAGGTTGAAAAGGAAGAGCGCGGTAACAAAGGCGCCGCCCTGACCACCTTTATCAGTCTGGCCGGTCGTTATCTGGTGCTGATGCCAAACAACCCCCGTGCCGGTGGTATTTCCCGCCGCATCGAGGGTGATGAACGCTCGGAAATTCGTGAAGCCATCAATGGCCTGGAAATTCCTGACGGCATGGGCATTATTGTGCGTACCGCCGGTGTTGGAAAAAGCCAGGAAGAACTGCAGTGGGATCTTGATTACCTGCTGTCACTCTGGACCTCGATTACCGAAGCCTCAGCAAAGAAAAATGCGCCCTTCCTGATCTATCAGGAAAGCAATGTCATCATTCGTTGTATCCGTGATTACCTGCGTCAGGACATCGGCGAAGTGTTGCTGGATACCAAAGAAGCGCACGAAGAAGCCTTAAATTTTGTGCGTCAGGTCATGCCTCAGTACGAGTCACGCATTCGTTTGTATAACGAGTCACTGCCACTGTTTAACCGTTTTCAGATTGAAGCTCAGATCGAGTCTGCGTTCCAACGCGAAGTGAAACTGCCATCAGGCGGCTCTATCGTGATTGATCCGACAGAGGCTTTGATTTCAATCGACATCAACTCATCACGGGCAACCCGTGGCTCTGACATCGAAGAAACCGCACTGAATACCAACCTTGAAGCGGCTGACGAAATTGCCCGACAGCTGCGTCTGCGTGATATGGGCGGCCTTGTTGTTATCGATTTTATCGACATGAGCTCTACAAAAAACCAGAAAGAAGTTGAAAACCGCATGCGTGACGCGCTTGAAGCAGACCGCGCGCGTGTTCAGGTCGGTCGCATTTCCCGTTTTGGATTGCTGGAAATGTCACGTCAGCGTCTGCGTCCGTCGCTGGATGAGACCAGTGCCGTGGTATGCCCGCGCTGTAATGGCCAGGGCACCATTCGTGATGTGAAATCACTGTGCCTGTCTATCCTGCGCGTTCTGCAGGAAGAGGCCAACAAGAAAAAGAGCACCGAAATCAGGGCAATTGTGCCTTTGTCAGTGGCCTCCTACCTGCTGAACGAGAAGCGTAACGCTGTTGCCGCCATTGAAGCGCAGAGCAAAACACGCTTGCTGATCATTCCTAATCCGTCACTGGAAACGCCACACTACGAGATTCAGAGCCTGACGTTGCAAGATGGTGGCACACCACTGGCAAGTTACGAAATTGTCACTCCGAATGATGATCACGAAGAAATGGTTGTGGCGCAAAAGCCCGTTCCTGCGCAGCAGGCAGCGGTGCAGGCACCCACCGTTCCGCAAGCCCCTGCACCCTCAGCCGCTCCTGTCGCAAAAACTGCGGCGCCGGTTGCTGCTCCACGCAAAAAGGGCTTGTTTGCATCGTTGTTGTCTATCATTGGACTGTCAGACTCATCAGATGATGCAGCACCGGCCAAAACAGAGGACAAAGACGAGTCAGAACAACAACGTGCTCGTCGCTCATCGGGCGCAGGTCAAGGCGCACAGAATCGTAACTCACGTCAGAATCGGGGCGGTGGCCGCCCTGACCGTGACCGCAATGATCGTGATCGCAACGCTGTCAAACCTGATGAAGACATCAAGGCGGATCGCAAGGATGAACGTCGCCCGCCGCGTGAAGCAGCCGACGGCGATGCAGGCGCCAATGGCCAGAGTCGCGGTCGTCGACGTGGCGGAAATCAGCAAGGTGGTCAGGCACAAGGCAACAACCGTCAGCGACCAGCTGATGATGAGGGACTGCGCAAAGATGTGATCGTAGACACGGCTGAAGCCGATTCGGCCGAGGAAACCAGCGGTGATGCCAGGCGTCGGCGTGGTGATCGCAGACCGCGCAATACCAACAAGCGTGTGCGCGGCCCGCATCCTGATGGTCTGGATACATCATTGGATAACGCCGCAGAGGTGACTGAGGTCGAAAACACTACTGGGCTGCTGGCGACTGCGGACGCCGACGTCAGTGCAGTGGTAGCCGAAGAACTGTTGCCCGTTGAGTCAGGCGATGATAACAACGTCCCGACAGAAACAGCTGAAGATGGCGCAGCCAAGCCACGTCGTCGTCGCAGCCGCGGCGGTCGATCACGTCGTGGTCGCGGCCAGACAGCCGGCACTGAGACAACGGAAGCCACCGATACTGATGAGATCGATGACTCCGACAATAGCGCTGAGCCCACCGAAAGCGCTGATATCACCGTGGCAAGTGACGTAGCTGACATCGCAGAAGTGGCTGATGTTGTCGAAGTAGCTACACCTGTCGCCAAACCGGCAGCAAAATCCTCAGCACGTTCAGCGTCAGCGAGAGCTGCCGCCAAATCTGCTGCCGAGATTGCCGTCCAGAATGCCACCGAGAATGCCACCGAAAGTGCCGCACAGACTGAACAGCAAGCAGCCATCGCCGAACCGACAGCTGACTACCAGCCCACTGCAGCAGAGCAAACCGTTGTTGACGCTGAAGCGCCCTCAGAGCCACAAGCTGAATCACCGGCAGTCGTTGCTGAAACAGCTGAACACTCTTCTACTGAAGTTTCTGTAGAAATTTCTGCAAACGTTTCTGCGGATGCGCCGGCAGCAACTGTGGCTGGTAATGAGCCGGTCTTAGACACTGATGCACAGCCTATTGCAGAAGTCGTGGCTCCCGTTGCGGTCAGCAGTGGCGGCCGGGCACCCAATGATCCGCGTGAGATCCGTCGTCGTCGCCTTGAAGAAGAGGCCCGTCTGGCAGCTCAAGCAGCAGCCAATAACCCGGAGTAAAATCTGGTGAAATAAAAAAACCCGGCAGATAGCCGGGTTTTTTTATGCTTGAAATTCAGTAGAACGCCAAATGATCTCGGTCTGTACGTCTGTTGCGGAATATCAGAGTTTGTCCGCCAACTCCGGGACTGCCTGAAACAGATCAGCAACCAAACCATAGTCAGCTACCTGGAATATTGGAGCCTCCTCATCTTTGTTGATTGCCACAATCACCTTGCTGTCTTTCATACCGGCCAGATGCTGTATCGCACCTGAAATGCCAACGGCGATATACAGATCCGGCGCGACTATCTTGCCAGTCTGACCAACCTGCATATCATTGGGAACAAAGCCGGCATCCACTGCTGCACGAGAGGCGCCAATGGCCGCGCCAAGTTTGTCGGCAACCTTTTCAAGCAGCACAAAATTGTCACCGTTTTGCATACCACGGCCACCGGAAATCACAATCGACGCGCCGGTAAGTTCCGGGCGCTCTGACACCGTCAATTGCTGACTCACAAATTCGGCAATGTTCTGGTTCTTCACCACGGCAAGCGCTTCCACTACCGCAGAACCACCCTCGTTCGCGGCCTCTTCAAAGCCTGTTGTGCGCACGGTCACCACTTTGATGGCATCACTGGATTGCACAGTGGCTAAGGCGTTACCGGCATAGATCGGTCGCACAAATGTGTCAGCACTCTTCACAGCAATGATGTCAGATATCTGCGCCACACCCAGGAGGGCAGCAACACGCGGCATAAAATTCTTGCCGGTCGTGGTGGCCGGTGCAAGGACATGAGAATACCCTGCTGCAATCTCTGCGATCAGCGCGGAAATATCTTCGGGCAACTGATTGGCATACACCGCATTGTCAGCCAGCAATACTTTGCTGACACCGCTGACTGCGGCAGCCGCGCTGGCAACAGCCGCGCAGTTGGCACCAGCGACCAATATAACTATGTCACCACCCATCGCTTTTGCGGCAGAGACTGCATTCAGAGTCGCCGGCCTGAGGGCGACATTGTCGTGTTCTGCAATAACCAAAATACTCATGTTTGCTACCCCTTAGATGACTTTGGCTTCAGTTTTCAGTTTGCTGATCAACTCATCAACACTGGCCACTTTGATGCCCGCCGATCGGCTGGGCGGTGGTTCAACTGAAAGTGTCTTCAGACCAGAACTGACATCCACACCCAGATCGGCTGGGGTCAGTGTATCCAACTGCTTTTTCTTCGCCTTCATAATGTTGGGCAGTGACGCATAACGAGGTTCATTAAGTCGCAGATCGGTGGTGATCACTGCGGGCAGCTTCAATGAAACGGTTTGCTCACCACCGTCAACTTCACGAGTGACCAGCGCACGGCCGTCAGCAATGTCCACTTTGCATGCAAACGTACCTTGTGGCATGCCGGCCAATGCAGCCAACATCTGACCCACCTGGTTGTTGTCGGAATCAATGGATTGTTTTCCCAGAATCACCAGGCTAGCGCCTTCTTTCTCTACCAGTTTGTGCAGCAGACGCGCAACCGGCAACGGCTGCAGGTCGGCAGCTGCTTCAACATGAATACCGCGATCAGCACCCAGTGCCAGCGCGGTGCGGATCTGTTCCTGACAGGCTTTTTCGCCAATGGAGACCGCGATGACTTCGTCGGCCAGACCTTTTTCTTTGAGCCGGATTGCCTCTTCGATGGCAATTTCACAGAACGGATTAACAGCCATTTTTGCGTTGGTCAAATCAACACCGCTGTTGTCAGCTTTGACACGTACTTTTACGTTTGCATCCACTACACGTTTTATCGCTACCAGAATCTTCATGGATTCTCCAATGTCACTGATTAAAAAACATCACTGATTGTCTACACAGCGAGGCACATAAAAAAGGCTCCCAATGATGCCGCGTTTATCCACACTCGTCAATCAAAAGGCTGGTCAGAAATCATCCTGAACCGAGCCAAATTTGAACTCGGATCCCGAACTGTAAAGTACTAATTTGTGTATTTTTCCCTTGTTTTTATTATCTTTTTTATCGTCCTCCGACAATGGCTGCAGGTCCGCCAGATCAGCCAGCTGATAAAAAACCGAACGGCTGATCAATGCATAAAGTCCATGCCTGACATGCAGCCTGGGATGGGGAGCACCTTGCTCATCATCATCAAATTCAAGACAGTTTTGCGCGCCCGCGACAACATGCTCGCCGGTGTTCAGAGTGAAGCGCAGTTGTTGTGCCGGCCCCTCGCCTTCGACATCCACCAACTGTGCAACAAATGGACAATCGTCGACCCTGATGCGCACACGCTCAACCGGTGTCACCAGATAAAAATATCCGTCATCGTCGCGTCGCAATATTGATGAAAACAACTGCACCATATGCGGGCGACTGATAAGCGACCCTTCGTGATACCAGCGGCCGTCCGCCGCAATTCTCATATCTATTTCACCACAATACGGTGGGTTCCACAGATGCACCGGCGCTGGCCCTTGCTGTGAGCCGATGCTGCGTAATAGCTGCTCGGTGCTACTCATTCTGACTCGGCCGCGTAGATGCCCGGCGCATTGCGCCAATAACCCTGATAATCCATACCGTAACCAAAAAGATAAAAGTCATCTGCATAGAGCGCAGTGAAATCAGCCTGCTTTAGCTCCGCTGTTTTTCGATTGTGTTGTTTGTCGATGAGCACAGCGGTATACACCTTGGATGCTCCTGCATTTTTGCACCACGTTTTGATGGCACTGAGCGTTTCGCCCACATCAAAAATGTCATCGAGTATCAACACGGTGCGATCTTTCAAGACGGTAGCAGGTGTCACACGCCAGTGAAGATCAGCTCCAGTGAACTGTTCGCGATAACGCGTTGCATGCACGTAATCCATCTGCAGAGGGAAATGCAAACGTGTTGCCAGTTGGCCGGTAAAAATCACACCGCCATTCATCACACACAACAGTACCGGATTGCTGTCAGACAGTTGAGAACTGATCTGCTCAGCCATAAGGTCAAGTGCGCGCGAGATATCCGCTTCGCTGAACAGGCACCGGGCATTGCTCAACACAGCGGCCAGTTTTACAGGGTCCATGATCCGATAATCCTTTTATTTCCAGTCATCATTTCAATTTTTTATGACGTCTTCAGCCCAAAAAATTTTTTCAGCCTAAATGACTTTTTCAACTCAACAGTTTTTCAGCCCAAAAGACTGTTCAGCCCAAAAGACTTTTCAGAGAGTGTGATGCGCCATCAGCTGCACAAGATCGTGATGAACACTTCGCCAACGCGACGACTGCTGTAATTCCCCCCACTGCGGCGACTGCCGGCGGCGCATGTCAGCAAGCCTCACCGAGCTTTGCTGAATCTGCTTTGCCAGTTCGGGATCGGCAGCCAATACCTTGAGTGAGGCCAGTGCTTCATGTGCAGCATCCCGGTTGTTGCACACCAGCAGCATGTCACAACCGGCCTGCAGCGCCTTCTCAACGCGTTGTGTCATGTTCCCGGCCGACGATGCTGCTTCCATGACCAGATCATCACTGAAAATAACGCCCCTGAACCCGAGCTCTTGTCTCAGCAGCGTTTGCAGCCAGAAGCGCGAGAACCCGGCGCAATGCACATCGGCCTGCGAATAAATAACGTGTGCAGGCATTACCGCATCCAACAACGGCAGGCAGCGCGTAAATGGCTGCAGGTCCTCGTCGCGAATCTGTTGCAGCGGGCGATTGTCGACCGGCAATGCCAGGTGAGAGTCGGCCTCGACACTGCCATGTCCGGGAAAGTGTTTGCCGGTCGTGGCCATACCTGCCTCGTGCATACCGGACATAAACGCCGTAGCCAGGCTGATCAGTACCTCTTTATCGTCAGAAAACGCACGATTGCCGATGACTTCACTCAGCCCGGTATACAAATCCAGGACCGGGGCAAAACTAAAATCAAACCCCGCAGCCAGTACCTCAGAGGCCATCAACCAACCGCAGTCATGCGCCAGACGCACGGTGTGTTCTGGCTGTTTACGCCACTGATGCCCGAACATCAGCATGGGTGGCAGGCGCGTGAAGCCTTCACGCAGGCGCTGCACCCGTCCGCCCTCTTGGTCCACAGCCAGAAGTATTTCCGGTCGCTGCGCACGGATCGCGCACGTCAGTTCCAGCACTTGTGCCGGCTCACTGATATTGCGCGAGAACAGAATAACACCGCCCACGTGAGCTTGCTGAAGCAGTTCCTTATCCTCTGGCGTCAGTGTTTTGCCGTGTATATCCAGCATCAGCACACCGGGCGTAGGTGTTGTGACTGTAGTACTCAATGGGTATTCCCTCTTTGGCAGATCATCACCGTCCAGACAGTGAGCAGGCGCTCATTATGACCGATTAAGCTGGCGAGCAGAAACCCTGCCTTGCAAGGCAATAATAACTGTATATAATCACAGCCAGTCAACCACCAGGACGGAGAGACCATGCAAACGCTGACACCCAGACAAACCGAAATACTGGAGTATATCCGTCGTTATCAGCAGGAAACCGGCTATCCGCCGACCCGCTCTGAAATTGCGCAGGAAATGGGCTTCAAGTCGCCCAATGCCGCAGAGGAGCATCTCAAGGCACTTGCCCGTAAAAAAGCTATTGAAATGATTCCCGGCGCATCGCGTGGCATTCGTATTACCGACAGCTTTGCAACTCCGTCTCATGAGCAGGAGGCCGCCAACAATTGGCCCCGTGGATTGCCCGTGGTGGGTCAGGTTGCTGCGGGAAGTCCAATTCTGGCGCAGGAGTGCATCGATGAATACGTCAGTATCCCGGCTGAGCTGTTCTATCCTAAAGCGGACTATCTGCTGACTGTACAAGGCACCAGCATGATCAATGCCGGTATATTTGAGGGGGATCTGCTGGCAGTTCATAAAACCAGCCAGGCCAGACATGGTGACATCATTGTGGCCAGACTTGACGAAGACGTCACCGTCAAACGCCTTGAGCACACGGCGGACCGCAACGTTCTGCATCTGTTGCCGGAAAACGAAGACTATGAGCCGATTGTCGTCGACCTTCGCCGGCAAGCATTTGTCATTGAGGGGATCAGCGTGGGCGTTATACGCCGTCACGCGTAAACGCTATCTGAAAAAAGCTATCTGCGTTGCCATCTCTGCGTTGCCATAACCTCGTTGAAGGCAGGGTAATAAACCAGAGTGAGCATCGGGCGGGCAGTGTGGTGGCGGACCAATCAGGCCGCGCTTATCCTCAGAACATCCGACCGAAAAGTGCGAGCACTGTTTGAGCTCGCAAGGCGCGCAGCGCCTGAGGACGAGTTGCGCAGCACCAGTCGGATGATCCGAGGATGCGGCCGGTCCGCCACCACACTGCCCGCCCGATGAGACTGCTTTCCTTTTACAGCTGTCACAACTATAACGACCAATACCACCGCATCAGCGTCAATCAGCTCTCCACAATCCACTTCCCATTACGATAAACCGACTTCCAGCCGGTGGGCTTTTTATCAACCTCCGTCAACAGATAATGCTCCTGAGACTTGCGACTAAAGCGCACCACCGACGGGTTACCCTCTTTATCTTTCACCGGCCCGTTCATCAGGTAATGGTACTTGGGATCAATCTGGTCTTTGTGCGGAATCAACTCCTTGAGTAAGGGTGCACGCGTCTCACGATTTTTAGGAAACTTGCTGGCGGCCAGAAAAAGACCGGCCGCACCGTCTCGCAGTACATAATGATCGTCGACCTTTTCACACCGCAGCTCAGACATGACCACCGGATCAATCTTGGGCGGCGCGGCCTCGCCACTGCGCAGCAGTTTGCGAGTATTACCACACCCCTCCGCTGTGCAGCCAAAGTATTTGCCAAAGCGACCGGTTTTCAGCTGCATATCCGATCCACACTTGTCGCATTCAACAATCGGACCTTCATAACCTTTTATTTTGTAACTGCCCGCTTCCAGTTCATAACCACTGCAGTCGGGGTTATTGCCACACACGTGAACCTTGCGTTGCCCATCGATCAGGTAGCTGTCCATGGTCGAATTACAGATCGTGCAGCGTTTGCGCTCGCGCAGTAAACGATTCTCCACTTCCTCTGCTTCTTCAGCACTGTCGGTGCTGATTGCTTCTTCGCCCGGAATCAGATTCAACGTGCTCTTGCAGCGCTCCTTTGGCGGTAGCGCATAACCTGAACATCCCAGAAACACACCGGTTGACGCCGTACGGATCTGCATGTGGCGACCACACTGCGGACACGGAATATCGGTATCTGTCGGATTATTCTCGCGCATGCCGTTGTCATCAGCAGAGGCCCGGCTTAGCTGTTCAGAGAACCCGGCATAAAACTCATCGAGCACCTGTTTCCAGTTTTTGACACCCGCTGCCACCTCGTCCAGCGAGTTTTCCATCTTCGCTGTAAAGTCGTAGTCCATCAGATCAGTGAAACTTTCTTTCAGTCGTTCGGCAACAATGTCACCCATTTTCTGGGCGTAGAAACGTCGGCTCTCCACTTTCACATAACCACGTTCCTGAATGGTGGAGATGATGGCCGCATAAGTTGAAGGCCGGCCTATGCCGCGCTTCTCAAGCTCTTTGACCAGACTCGCTTCGGTGTAACGTGGCGATGGTTTTGTAAAGTGCTGTTTGGGTTCCAGCTGCTCAAGCTTGAGCTTTTCGCCGGCAGACACATCTGGCAGTACCACGTCTTCCTCTTTGCTGGGCAGTACTTTCAGATAGCCGTCAAATTGCATAATCCGGCCTTTGGTGCGCAATTCAAACTCACCGGCCATCACCGTTATCTGACTGCTCAGGTAACGCGCTGGCGGCATCTGGCATGCAACAAAGTGAGCCCAGATCAGCGCGTATAAACGCTCGGCATCACGCTCCATGGCTGACAATTGGGTAGGCAAGGTGTTCACGTCTGTCGGACGAATCGCCTCGTGAGCCTCCTGCGCGCCATCACGGGCACTGTACTGAATCGGTGCTTCCGGCAGATACTTTTTCCCGAACTGTTCTTCGATGTAACTGCGGCACATGGCCAAAGCATCAGCACTGAGGTTTGTAGAGTCGGTTCGCATGTATGTAATGTAACCGGCTTCATACAATCGCTGCGCCAGGGTCATGGTTTTTTTAACCCCAAAGCCCAATCGCGTGCTGGCTGCCTGCTGCAGTGTAGAGGTAATCAGCGGCGGCTTTGGTTTTGAACTGGTCGGTTTATCTTCGCGCCCGCTGACAATAAATTGCGACTGCTCAAGCAACGCTTGAGCGGCAGCCGTCTCACTGCTGTTGCCGGGGCGGAAGTTCTCACCCGCCTGCCTGATAACCTGCAACCTGAGCGCAGCCTTATGACGGGTACGGGTATCAGCAAACAGCTCCCAGAACTCTTCCGGGATAAACGCACGGATCTCGCGTTCACGTTCAACAATTAAGCGCACGGCAACCGATTGCACACGACCGGCTGACAGACCACGCGCTACTTTTGCCCACAATAGCGGCGATACCATAAAACCAACAACCCGATCCAGAAAACGACGCGCCTGTTGTGCTTCCACATAACGCATGTCCAATTCGCCAGGACGTGAAAAGGCTTCTTTGATGGCTTTTTTGGTGATTTCGTTAAAAACTACACGCCGATAACGACTTTCATCACCGCCTATGGCTTCTTTCAGGTGCCAGGCGATGGCCTCTCCCTCTCTGTCCAAATCAGTTGCGAGGTAGATAGTGTCTGCCGATTTAGCCAGCTTCTTGAGTTCTGCCACTACTTTTTCTTTGCCGGGCAAAATTTCATAACGCGCACGCCAACCATGTTCGGGGTCAACGCCCATGCGGGAAATCAACTGTTCACGCGATTTTTTCTCTTTGTGCTCAGCCTTCTTGTCAGGACTGAGTTTGCGGGTTTTGGCGGCTTCACGTGCACGCTCGGCGGGATCTATCACCAGCCCGTTGCCGCTGCCAGATACCGGAAGATCCCGGATGTGGCCGACGCTGGACTTCACCACAAACTCTTTTCCAAGATACTTGTTAATGGTTTTAGCCTTGGCAGGCGACTCAACAATGACCAGATTTTTACTCATTCAGTTGTTCATTTCCTGATATTCAAGCAGAAGGCACTGCGCTCCGACAGGGCCTGGCGGTAAAGGCATGACGCAATCAAGCCGTCATATATAAAGACTCGCCGACTGAGGGTCAAGCTCTAGTTGGACGCTCACAGATATACGTGAAAACTGACAATTCAGCCCACCGGTCCGCAACAGTGCGGGCCGGCAGACCAAGGAACGAAGGAAAATCAGAGACTTACGCTGTGCGTCCAACCATACTTATCTGCCAGTTCGCCACGCTGGATACCTACCAGTAACTGATAGAGTTTTTGCATGACAGGTCCAGCGAGCTCTCCATTGCCGTAAAAGCGGTGCCATTGTCCGTCTACAAAAATCCTGCCTACTGGCGAGATCACCGCTGCAGTGCCACAGGCCGCGACTTCTTCAAAATCACCAATTTCGGCACGCAGGTCAATGGCCCGGTGTTCGATGGTCAATCCCATATCATGTTCCGCCAGGGTCATGATGGAGCGACGGGTAACACTTGGCAATACTGCATTCGACGCTGGCGTTACAAAGCGCCCGCCCTTCATGGCAACCACAATATTGGCAGACCCGGCTTCATCAATGTACCGATGCTCGCGGGCGTCGAGGAACAGCGCCTCATTGGCGCCCAGCTCCTGCGCAAGCCGCGTCGCCAACAGTCCGCCCGCATAATTGGCGCCAATTTTAAAGTTGCCGGTTCCTGAGGGTGCAGCGCGATCCAGATCAGACACCGCCAGAGAAATCACTGCCAGACCGGCACTTTTATAGTACGGCCCGACCGGCGACACAAATACCCGGAACTCAAATTCCTTTGCTGTTTTTAAACCAAGGTTCTGGCCCACCCCGATCAACATGGGACGTATATATAAAGAAGCACCCGAGCCGTGTGGAGGTATCCAGGCATAATTGGCGCGAACAGCCTGTTCCACACCGCGGATGAACAACTCTTCTGGTACCACCGGCATCAACAAGCGGCCAGCCGCTTGTCGCATGCGTTCAGCGTTCAATTGCGGCCGGAACAGCAGCACGCGGCCATCGGGTGCGGTCTGGGCTTTTAACCCTTCAAAACACTGCTGGGCGTAATGCAACGCCGGAGCACCCTCATGCACGCTGATCATGTCTGAGGTGATCAATTCTCCTTCAGACCATTGGCCATCTTTGTGAATGGCACGGAACCGGTACTCCGTTGGCTGGTAGGAAAAGCCAAGTTCTGCCCAGTTCAGAGCTTTTTTTGCGGGTAATATCGTCTGTGGCGCCATGGGAATTGTCATATTGTAAAACCTGTCTAGTGCGTGTTGGTCTGCTATCAGCGGCCGGCATTATCCTTGATACGCACTCAATCTACCACACCGCTGCGGCACATTAGACCTCACAGGATTGATTCACAGTAGCGGTACAGCACGTAGAAGCCCTCTGTTATACTCGCCCGCCATGAAAATCTCCCTCGTAGACATCGGCGCCAATCTTGGCCATGAATCATTTGACCACGACCTGCCTGAGGTTATGCAGCGGGCCGCGGCGGCAGGTCTTGTGCACCAACTGGTGACGGGGACAACCTTGGAAGCATCCCGGAAAGCCTTGAGCTTGTGTCATCAGTATCCGAATCTATCCGCCACCGCGGGTATTCATCCGCACGAAGCTGCCCATGCAGATGCTGACACGCTGAGAGGAATCCGTGCATTACTGGATGATCCGCTGGTCAGGGCGGTCGGAGAAACCGGACTGGACTTTAACCGCGACTATTCACCGCGCCCCGTTCAGGAAAGCGTGTTTGCCGAGCACCTGTTGATGGCCGTGCAGACCGGCAAACCGGTATTTTTGCATCAGCGTGACGCTCATAGCCGTTTTTACCCGATATTAAAAGACTATCGCGACCAACTGGCCGGTGGCGTGGTGCATTGTTTTACCGATCAAAAGACGGCGCTTTACGATTATCTGGACATGGACATGTACATTGGCATCACTGGCTGGATCTGCGATGAGCGGCGCGGGCAGCATCTTCTGGAACTGGTCAAAGACATTCCCCATGACCGGCTGTTATTGGAGACTGATGCTCCCTACCTGTTACCGCGCAGCCTGCGACCGAAGCCTAAAAGCCGTCGCAATGAACCCGCCTATCTGACGGAGGTACTGCATACTGTTGCGCACTTCTGTGAACGGTCCCCGGCACTGATTGCTGCAGAAACCACCACTAATGCCCGTCGTTTGTTTGGCTTTTGATAAACGCCATGAGCTGACCCGGATCAAATGGCCAGTTCAGCTCCGCCTCTGAATCGGCCATGCTGATTACCGGGATTCGCACGCCATAGCGCTCGACCAGGGCGGCATCCTCGGCGATCTCAACCGTGCGCCATTGCACCTGCGGATAATAACTGTGGCAATAGCGGAGAATCGCTTCGGCATCGTCACACAGGTGGCAGCCAGCTGTGGTGAAGAGAACCAACAATCTCAGCGTCCTTTTATTTCTGAACTGTGAACGGGACGCACATCATTGGTGTTGAGCCCTTCAACAATTTCACGCACCAGGGGCGGACCACCGTAAATGAAACCCGTGTAGATCTGCAGCAAACTGGCGCCAGCCTGCAGTTTCTCGCGCGCGTCCTGCAGGCTACCGATACCGCCGACCCCAATGATGGGCAGCTTGCCATCCAGCGCCCGGTTCAGCTCCCTGATGACGCGGGTGGAGGCCGCGCGCACCGGAGCGCCGCTCAAACCACCGGCTTGTGTGTGCAGAGGATTGTTTTCCACTCCCACACGCGACAAAGTGGTATTGGTTGCTGTCACGCCATCAACGACAAATTCCAGCAGGCTGGCGGCGATCAAGCCAATTTCCTCGTCGTTCAGATCCGGGGCTATCTTGATGACCAGGGGGACATGTCGCCCGTCAGCCAGCGCCAATCTGTGCTGAGCCTGCTTGAGCACGTCCAGCAGCCGGCGCAGATCTTCGCCGTATTGCAGACAGCGTAGTCCCGGGGTGTTGGGAGACGATAAATTCACCACCACATAGCTGGCCTGCGCCCACGCCTTTGTTAACCCGATCAGGTAATCATCTGCCGCTTTGTCGACGGGTGTATCAAAATTTTTGCCAATATTGATGCCCAGCACACCTTTGAAGTGACTGCGACGGATTTTGTCGAGCGCGTAGTCCATGCCCTTGTTGTTAAAACCCATGCGATTGATGATGGCCTGCTGCTCGGGCAATCTGAATAATCGCGGCAACGGATTTCCAGGTTGAGGGCGTGGCGTAACCGTGCCAATCTCGATGAATCCGAAGCCCAGGGCTGCCAGAGCATCGATGTGGTCAGCATTTTTGTCCAGACCTGCCGCCAGCCCCAACGCATTGGGAAACTCAATACCCATGACCGTTACCGGCACACCTGCGCCAGCACGCGCTCCACCCAGCAAACCTTGCAGCTGCAGAGTGCGAGCCCAATCCAGACTACCCATGGCGATCAGATGGGAAGTTTCCGTTGGCAGGGTAAATAGCAATGAGCGCATCAGGCCGTACATGAGATCTCTCTTTAAAGAATAATCACGGAATAAACAAGCTGCTTTAACACAGTCATTGCAGCAGCGCCCAGCATTATAAGTCAGCACTAGCGACGACGCTGCCACATTCTATGACAATCTGATCCGAGCGCCTGCTAGACATCAGGCTCAAATTGGTTACAATCGCTGACTTCCGGCCAGCAACCCGCTTCGTAGAACAGGTAAATTTATGAGTCATCACAACACAATAACAATACTGAGAACCTGGCTGACACAGCAGATCATCGGACAAGAGAAACTGGTCGATCGACTGTTGATAGCACTGCTGGCTGATGGCCATCTCTTGGTAGAAGGTGCTCCGGGACTTGCAAAGACCAAGGCCATTAAAGATCTGTCGCGTGCCATTGAGGGTGACTTTCACCGTATCCAGTTCACACCCGATCTGCTGCCCAGTGACATTACCGGTACTGAAATCTATCGCCCTGAAGACGGCTCTTTCCGTTTCCAGCCTGGCCCGATATTCCATAACCTGGTGCTGGCGGATGAAATCAACCGTGCGCCGGCAAAAGTACAGTCAGCTTTGCTGGAAGCCATGGCCGAGCACCAAGTGTCGGTAGGCCGGGAATCGTTTAAGTTGCCACCCTTGTTTCTGGTAATGGCCACGCAAAACCCGATTGAACAGGAAGGCACTTACCCGCTGCCTGAAGCCCAACTTGACCGCTTTCTGATGCACGTTTCCATCACCTACCCCACGGCTGAAGCAGAGCGCAGTATTCTGCAACTGGTCAGAAACGAAGCAAAAAATGTCGCTCCGACAACGCCCGAAATTCTCAGTCAGGATGACTTGTTTGAGGCGCGGCAGGAAATTCTGGCCATGCACATGGCGCCTTCGGTGGAGGAGTACATTATCCAGCTGATTATGGCCACCCGTAACCCTGGGGTGTATGGCGCGGATCTGGCGGGATGGATAGATTTTGGTTCCAGCCCACGGGGCACGATTGCCCTGGATCGTTGTGCAAGGGCGCACGCATGGATTAAAGGTAATGACTTTGTCTCCCCCGACGATGTGCAGGCCGTGTTGTTTGACGTCCTGCGTCACCGTGTTCTGCTCAGTTTCGAAGCCGAAGCCAGTGGTATTACTCCGGACAAAGTATTGGCGACCATACTGGAGCGGGTTCCGTCAGCCTGAGGCACCTCGCATGCTGACGCATCGACCACCACAGACTGAACAACCGCATTTCGCCAATTTCGGATTGCCCCGCCCAGGCCCGGAGACACCATGAGCAAGTCGCCACGCATTCTGCCCCATCAGGCGCTTTATCAGGCCAAAGGGGCAGTTATTGGCCTGCAGGATCTGTTACTACAGCGTTACGCTGCCCGCACACTGGAATATGTATCGCACAAGCGCTCTGTCGCCGGGATTTCAGGACAACACATGTCCAAAATACGCGGCCGGGGCATCGACTTTGAAGAATTTCGCCTGTATCAGGCCGGCGACGACATCCGCACTATCGACTGGCGCGTGACTGCACGAATGGGCAAACCCTATACCAAAGTCTTCCGTGAAGAGCGTGAAAGGCCAGTAATCATTGCAGTCGATCAATCAAGCTCTATGTTTTTTGGCAGCCATACAGCGTTCAAGTCAGTGGTCGCTGCGCAAGCCGCCGCCATTTTCTGTTGGTTGGCCATCGATAATGGCGACAGAGTCGGGGGACTGGTGTACGCCGATGATAATTTCAGTCTGGTGCGACCCAAGCGCAGCCGCCGTTCTGCACTGCATCTGCTCAACCAGATTCAGTTAGCCAACGCCGATCTGGCAACACAAGCCGCCAGCGGTGTCGCCCGTCCCGAGCGGGATGAAGGTGGACTTGCCACCGCACTGGGTCGCATCCGCCGCATTACCAAACCCGGCAGCACTTTGTATATCATCAGCGATTTCAGCAGTATCAATGAAGCCGGCTTCCAGTATCTTTACCAGATATCACTGCACAACAATGTAGTGTGCTGCTATGTGCACGACATGCTGGAAGAGAATCTGCCAGTGCCCGGTTACTACAACATTACCGACGGACGGGAAAAAGGCACGCTCAATACTTTCAGCAAGAAGGCGCGCGAAAATTATCAAAGTCTGTATCAGCAACGACTGGATCTATTGCAGGCTGAGCTGAATCGACTAAAAATTCCACTGCTGACACTCAGAACCGATCAACCGGTTGTAGAACGGATACATCAATGGACATCGCAGACGCTTTAAGTGAATTAGCTGACATACGCATGCCCGGCGAGGTCAGCTACTGGCCACTGGCGCCGGGTTGGTGGATATTGGCGGCTTTGTTGCTGGCCCTGGCTGTTTATGGCGTCATCCGGCTGCGCAAACGCATGCTGCTGCAAAAACGTCTGAATGCGGCGATCAGTGAACTGTCCAATGCCCGTCAGCTGTTACGCTCTGCTGGCGAAGGTGTCATGGCCAACCGACTGATTTTTGTCAACAGTGTTAACGCGGTCCTGCGCCGGGTTGCTTTGTTACACTTTGAACATAACGCCGTGGCGGGGCTTAGCGGCCACGCCTGGGTCAGCCTGATACGTCAGCATGACAAAGCCGGGCTGCTCAGCCTGGAACTCGCTCAGATACTGGCGCAGGGCCGTTTTGCCCGCCGATGTGATGTCGATGCGGATGCGCTGGAACACATGGCGCGAGCATGGATTAAAAATCTGTATTTGGCTAAACTCGAAACCACACCAACATCCGATTCAAACAAAAACAAAACAAGCGCGGCGGCTGATAATCATGCTTGAATTTTCCTGGCCCCTGGTCTTTCTCGCCCTCCCCCTCCCTTTGCTTGTGTATTGGCTGATGCCCAGGGCACCGCGTCAGGACGCCGCGCTGCGGATACCGTTTTATCGCCAGTTAGTGCAACTGCACACCGACAGTAACCGCCACTACAACAAAAGTGTGTTGATGCTGCTGTGCTGTTCTCTGATCTGGATTCTGGTGGTGACGGCCGGCAGCCGCCCACAGTGGGTTGGTGACCCCGTGCAGATACCGACCACCGGGCGCGATATGATGCTGACGCTGGATATGTCGGGCAGTATGGAAGCGCGGGATATGTTCCTGAATAACACGCAACTGTCTCGTTTCCAGGTGATGAAGGCCGTGATCAGTGATTTTATCGAGAAGCGTGAAGGCGACCGTCTCGGGCTGGCGCTGTTTGCAGCCCACGCCTACATTCTGACACCCATGACCTACGACCTTGGCACAGTCCAGCGCCTTGTGGAGGAACTGGAAATTGGCATGATCGATGAGTCAGCAACCGCCATTGGCGACTCCATTGGTATCAGTGTCAAACATTTGCGGCAACAGCCGGAAAACCGTCGCATCATGATTCTGCTGACTGACGGCATCAATAACGCGGGTGAACTCACACCGGTTCAGGCAGCCCAGCTTGCGCGTACCGAAGGCATCACCATGCACGTCGTGGGTATTGCGTCGGATCAGTTTGCCCAGCGCTCGATGTTCGGCAACCGCCCGGGTGCACTGATTTCTGAAATTGATGACGCCACCATGACACAAATAGCCGAGATGACCGGAGGTCGCTACTTCCGCGCGCGGACACTGGAAGACATGGTAGCGATTTATGATGAACTTGATCAGATGGCGCCGATTGAACAGGACGAGCAAACCTATCGGCCAATTAAGCTGTTGTTCCACTGGCCGCTCGGCGCTGCTCTGCTGTTGAGCTTCTTGTTGGCAATGCTGGCATTACCCGCGGCAGCCCGCGTTTCGGCAGTCAACCGCAGCACTCCGCAAGCTGCTTCATCTGCGTCCGGAGAAATTGTATGAATGACTCTCTGACGCTGACCCAGGCGCTCACTGACTTCCACTTTCTTCGCCCGTTGTGGTTACTGGCGCTACTGCCGGCAGTGTTTTTTGTGCGCAGACTCTGGCAACTGGATGCCCAAGGTACGGCATGGCACAAGGTGATCGACCAGAATCTGCTGCCTTACCTGTTGAACTCAACCAAAAACTCATCTCAGCGTCTGCCGCTGTACATGTTAATGGTGGTCTGGACTCTGTCGGTGCTGGCGTTGGCAGGACCGACCTGGTCAAAACAGACACAACCGGTACAACAGCGTCAGGATGCATTGGTTATTGTGCTGGATCTTACGCTGGGCATGTTTGCCAATGATTTTGAACCCAACCGAATCACCATCGCCCGGCGCAAGATCATGGATATTCTTGACGCACGCACCGAAGGCCAAACGGCGCTGATTGTCTATGGTGGCGAAGCGCATATGGTGACACCACTGACCGATGACTCTATCAGCATACGCGCTATGGTGCCGGCGCTGAACCCCAACATTATGCCGGTGATAGGCAATAACCCGGGACATGCGGTTGAAATGGCCAGAGCGCTGATGGATGAAGCCGCCGCAGTCAACGGACGCATTTTGTTGATCACTGCCGGTGTTCCCGCTGAGCAGAACAATCAGATCTGGGAGACCTTGAACGATGGCAGGTATCCCCTCAACATCATCGGCATTGGCAGCACACAAGGCGCCCCCATTCCTGCAGCCAATGGTGATTACCTGCGAGACAGCAATGGGGAGATGGTTGTCAGTGTTCTGGACCGCGCAAATCTGGTGACGCTCAGCGAGCAGATAGGCGGTCAGTACCGCGATGTTTCTATCGATAGCAGTGATATCGAAGCCATTCTCGCCGATAGCCTGCTGGCCGATGCTGATAACTATCTGGAAGCTGATGAAGAAGTAGAACTTTGGTACGACGCTGGCCCGTGGTTGCTGATCCTGCTGGTACCACTGTGTGCTTTATGTTTCCGGCGTGGCTGGATTTTGCAACTGGCGATTATCAGTGGTGCATTGTTACTGGCTGCCCCGCCACAGACGGCCTGGGCACAACAAACCAACACGCCGATACCGCTCTCTGATGATGGTATGACGGATGAGATGATGATGAACCAGGTACCGGTCAGCGGGCTGCCCGGCATCGCCATTGTCCAGGAGCCACAAACCGGTTTTGACATCCGCAGTCTGTGGCTAAACCGCGATCAGCGTGGTGTACGGGCTATGCAGAATGATGACCCGGTGACCGCCTCGACGTTGTTTGAAAACTCCGCCTGGCGTGGGGCAGCCAACTACCGCTCGGGCAACTATGCCGCCGCCATCGCCGAGTTCAGTCTGGGTGACGACCTTGACTCGCACTTTAATCTGGGCAATGCGCTTGCCTTTGCCGAGCGTTTCGAGGAATCCATTGCAGCGTATCAATCCGTTCTGGATATTCAGCCTGATCACGCGGATGCGCTGAAAAACAAAGAAATTGTTGAACGCTTGCTGGAAGAACAACAGCAACAGGAACAAGAAGAGCAGCAACAAGAGCAGCAGGAACAGGAAGAACAGCAGCAACAGCAGGCTGAGGAAGAAGAAGGCGACCAACAGGAACAGGCGCCTGAACAGGAAGAGCAGCAGGAACAGCAAGAACAGCAGGAATCCGAGGAACAGGAGCCGACTGAACAGCAGGAAGAGTCTGAGAATGACAATGCCAACAGCCAGCAACGCGCAAATACTGAAGTAGAAGAAGATCAGGAATCACTTGAGCAGTTCCTGCGGCGGATCGAAGATGACCCGGGTGAACTGCTGCAACGCAAATTCCAGTTTGAGTCACGCAGGCGCATGATTGAACGACGTGCCGCCAGTCAGGTACCACGTTAACGGGAACTTATGAAACAGCTCATCAGCATATTCTCAGCATGTTTGCTCAGTCTGATCTGTGCGGGAGCGCTGGCACAACAACCGGCGCTGGAAACCAACCTTGATCGCACCGAGCTTGAGCGAGGGGAAACCGTCACCCTGCGCATTCGCGTACATGGTCAGCAAGGAGGTGTGCAGATAGATCTTGAGCCGCTGCGCAGTCAGTTCGAAGTCGTGTCGACACGCTCGGCCAGTCACCTGCGTTCGGTCAATAACCGCATCGAATCCTGGACAGATTACCTGCTGGTTCTGTTTCCCAGAGAGCTTGGCGAGCAGCAAATTCCGGCGCTGGTTGTCGGCAATCAGACAACAGAGGCATTTACCATTACCGTCACTGAGCCCAGCATGACCGGGCTGGCTGCAGGCAATGATGTATTCCTTGAAGCCATTCTTTCCGGTGATTCGGTGTTTGTGCAGGAGCAATTGTTATTCACCGTGCGCCTGCATTACACAATCGCCGGTATCCGTAACCCGGTATTCACCGAAATAAACCCCGACAACGCTGTGGTGCAGATGCTCGGCGCACCTCACCAGTACGAACAACTGGTTGATGGAGTCAGATACGGAATTTATGAAAAGAACTACGTCATCTTCCCGCAACGCAGTGGCGAACTGGAGATTCCAGACATCGTGTTTCGTGGTGAGCTGACCGATGGCTCCAGTAACTTTGTGTTCCGCAACCCCAATATGCGTCCGGTCACTGCCTTTGCTGAAGGTTACACCGTTGAAGTGAAAGAGCGCCCTGCCGAGTTTCCGGAAAACAGAACCTGGTTGCCGGCCACAGACATTCAAATCAGCGAGACCTGGGATCGCGACATCACCCGCCTCAATCCGGGCGACTCGGTTGAACGCACCATCACCGTTGTCGCCAATGGTCTTGATGGCGCTGCGTTACCGCCCCTTGGCCGCCCTGACATCGAAAGAATGAATGTTTATCCTGAGCAACCCGTGATTGAGCGTATGGTGGTTGATGGCAACATCGTTGGGACGCGCATTGAAAAGTACGTGCTGGTTGCCACTGAAGAGGGATCAGTTGTTATCCCCGAAGTCAATCTGCCATGGTGGGATGTTCGCAACAACGAGTTGCGTAGCTCCGTTATCCCGGCCTCATTGATACAGGTGACACCTGCACGCGGTACGTTCCCGGGTGACGCAGCATTGGAAGGCGCAACTGCCGATGGCAGCGCACCTGACAACCTGATGCAAAGCGCTCTGAATGATGAACTGATCAGCAGCCGCAGTACGCCCGCGTGGATCTTGAATCTGATGGCGCTGACTATTGTATTGATACTGGCCGGAATGTGGTGGCTGTGGCGCCGACGTCAAAGCCGTCTGCTGTATGCAACCGCTCCTGTTATTGTGCGCACGGCAGCGTACGAGCGCGACATTGCAGAGGGTCAAGAGAAACTGGCGTTTGCCGAACTGGAAACCAGTCTTGCCAAAGATTCCGCGCAATTGGTACGGGTGCGCATGATTGCATGGGGACGGCAATACTTCAGCGATCCTGGCCTGCATAATCTCGACGATCTGGCATCACATATGGACGATGCCGAGGTGATGAATCTGTCGCGTCAATTGCAAGCCTCCTTGTACGGATCAAGTATTGGCGACAGCAACTCAAGCTTCACACAACAAGATCGCCAGCGTCTGCTGGCCCTGTTACGAGCCCAGCGTGCCAGTGCGGTGAAGCAGGACAAAACCAATCGACAGAACAAACTGTTTGAGTTGCCGCCGTTGTACCGGCAGTAAGCACAGTCGGTTTATGATTGCCGGGCACACAGCGTGAGCAAAACATCCAGCCGGGTTTACAGTACCGATAAGGGCCGGCTTTGCACGGGTTGCGGGGAAGCGGTGGGCGACTGCCGCTGCGCAGCGCTCAGTGCGAGCATTCCACAAGGCAATGGCAAAGTGCGTGTCAGCCTTGATACCAAAGGTCGCAACGGCAAGGCAGTCACCATGATTTCCGGACTGCCTGTATCACTGACAGAACTTGAGGCGCTGGCAAAGACTTTAAAGTCGCGTTGCAGCAGTGGTGGCGCCGTTAAAGACGGTATCATCGAGATTCAAGGTGATCACCGGCCCGCGGTGCTGGCGTTTCTGCAGGCCAAAGGTTTCTACGCAAAACAGTCTGGTGGTTGACGCCACCCGCGACAGCAGGCGCGTCATGTGCTCACAGTGCGGTGGCTCGCGCCATCACACAGTCTGACTAACGCTGCAATCAATCAGGAGCGTGCGGGGTCATCCGGCGGTTCTGGTTTTTTGCGCTGTGACACACTTTTCGCTTTGTCGTTACGCGCTTTTTCCAATGCCTGCAAATACTCCGCGTCAACATCGCCGGTGATGTACTTGCCATCAAAGACCGAGCATTCAAAGTGTTTGATATCGGGATTGCCTTCCTGCGATGCGGCAATCAGATCCGGCAGATCCTGGAAGATAAGCCAATCTGCTCCGATCAATTCCTGTACCTGTTCATCCGTACGATCATGGGCAATCAATTCGCTGGCAGCCGGCATATCAATGCCATAGACATTCGGATAACACACCGGTGGTGATGCGGATGCAAAGTACACCTTGCGCGCGCCCGCTTCACGGGCCATCTGAATAATCTGTTTGCAGGTAGTGCCCCGCACGATGGAGTCATCAACCAGCAAGACATTTTTCCCTCTGAACTCCAGTTCGATGGCATTGAGCTTCTGGCGAACGGACTTACGCCGCTCACTTTGCCCGGGCATGATAAAAGTCCGACCGATATAGCGATTTTTGACAAACCCTTCGCGGTACTTGACCCCCAGACGGTTAGCCAGTTCCAGCGCGGACGTGCGGCTGGTGTCAGGGATTGGAATCACGACATCGATATCATGATCAGGGCGCAGTCGTTTGACTTTGTCTGCCAGTTTTTCTCCCATACGCAGCCGGGCTTTATAGACGGATATACCATCCATCAGTGAATCCGGTCGCGCGAAATAAACATGCTCAAAGATGCACGGGGTGTACTCCGCCGGCTCGGCGCACATTTTAGTATGTAACTGACCACGCACATCGATGTAGACCGCTTCACCGGGCGCCACATCCCGCTCCAGCGAAAAACCCTGTGAGTCCAGCGCCACGCTTTCTGATGCCAGCATGTATTCAGCCCGGCCTTTGTGCACACGGCGACCAAAGACCAGAGGGCGTATACCATTTTTATCTCTGAAACCCACAATCCCGTAACCGCTGATCAGCACCAGCGCTGCATAGCCGCCACGACATCGACGGTGAACGCCCTCAACAGCGGCAAACACGTCTTCCGGGCTTGGCGCCATGGTGCCAACCTGCTGCAACTCATGCGCAAAGATATTCAGCAACACTTCAGAATCTGAGTCCGTATTGATATGACGCAGATCCTCGGAATACAACTCTTCAGCCAGTTGAGCGGAATTGGTCAGGTTACCGTTATGTGCGAGACACAGTCCATAAGGTGAGTTGACGTAAAAAGGCTGAGCCAATGCCGGACTTGAACTACCCGCCGTCGGATAGCGGACATGACCAATACCCATTTTGCCTGTCAGCCGGCGCATATGACGTGTTCTGAATACATCCTTTACCAGACCGTTATCCTTGCGAAGATTCAGGATACCGTTGTCACAGGTGGCAATTCCCGCGGCATCCTGACCTCTGTGCTGCAATACAGTCAGAGTGTCATACAAAGAAACCGCCACTTCGGATCGGGCAACAATGCCAACTAAACCACACATGCAACATTACTCCGTAGACTTGCTAACAATCAAACCTCGGCGCTGGTAGCGCCAGGTGTAAAACCTGCCTGCTCAATCACTGATTCAACATAGGGAATGGTGCGCGACTCCGCCCACCAACTCTCGGTTGCAAAACGTTCGCGGGCAAAAAAGATCACCACAGCCACAATGATCACGCCGCGGGCAAATCCGAAAATTGTGCCTAACAGCCGATCAGTGACCTGCATGCCCGCCATGGATATCAGGTGGGTAAAAAATTTGATGATCATTGACCCGATTAACAAGGTTCCAAAACCCAGCAATGCAAAAGCCAGCAGGGTTTGACCAGTCTCGCTGTCAGTGATACCGCCCAGGTAAGGAACCAGCAGCGGACTGAACTGCCACGCAATCAAGATGGCTGCGATCCAGGCTATAACAGACAATACTTCGCGAACGAACCCGCGCCAGAGACCAAACAAACTGGATAATCCAACAATCACCAGTATCACGATATCGGGGACATTCATAAGGGTTCAATCTCATATCGAACAATCATACCGTTCAGTTGAAAATCCTGCCGTAACCTTTCCAGCAAGCTCTGTGCAGCAGTACGATTAACCAGAGGACCTACAAAAACCGCTGTCAAAACACCTTGACTGGAGTCAACTCGCCGGGTGTAAGCCCGATGGCCCGCTGCCAGCAAACGCGTCACCAGAGCGCTGGCATTATCAGCGCTGGAGAATGAACCCAAACGAACGCTCCAGCCTTCAGGTAAACCCTGTGTATCCAGAGAGGCAGCGGGTGTTGTAGTTGACGCCGGAGCAACCGTATTGGCGGCAACAGGTGGCGGAGCGACAGGCTGGGTTTCCACGAATGTCTGCGAAGCCGCTTCTACAGGAGCAGCAGGTTCTGCAGCGACTGTGCCAGCGCTTTGTAATGGTTGTGCAGTCGAAACTGCCGGAGCTGTTTGTACTGTCTGCGCTGTTTGTTCTGCCTGCGCTGTTTGTTCTGCCTGCGCTGTTTGTTCTGCCTGCGTATTGTCTGCAATCACCGTTACCGGAGACTCCGGACGAATCCGGATTGCATCAGAATCAGCAGTGATAACAGGGCGCTGAGCATCGGTTTGAGTGGGGACAGGTTGTAGTGGACGGGTAGGAATATCCACTTGCAATGCTGGCTGATAACTGCCCTCGCCATCAAAGATTACCGGCAGCAGTATTAGTGCGGTGATAGCCAGCACCAGTGAGCCGGTGATTCGTTGACGGGTAGTCTGATTCAAAGTGGACCCTACCTCTTTGTTTGTTTGTTTGTTTGTTTAACAGGCTGACAGCGCGGCGATCACTTCGGACACGGTGATAAACGAGCCACAAACCACAATGATATCGTGTTCGGACGACTGTTCGTGTGCACAATCAAAGGCTTGCACTACACTGTTGAAAACCTGAACATCAATATCTGCACCGGTGCTTGCTGCCAGTTGTTGCCACTTGGCAGCAAGCGACGCAGACGGCAGACACCGTGCTAAATAGAAGTCGGCAATATACCAGAAGTCGACCTGCTTTTCTAAGCCGAGATAGAAGCCCTGATGATCTTTATCAGCCATCATCGCCACCACCATGCGGATGTTGCAGGGCTGTATGTGACCCTTTGCAACCCGGACAGCACGTTCTTGCTGCAAACGCTCGGCAAGGGCACGGGCAGACTGAGGATTATGAGCAACATCCACCATGACTTTGTGTTGACTGCCGGGAATTGCCACCCATTGCTGTCGCCCTGCCAGTTGCAACAACCGCAGCGTCTCGTTAAGCCTTCTCTGCCAGCTCTGCGGATCGCTGATCGCATTGGCCAGCAATCCACTGAGCGCTGCCGCCTGCAAAGCGCTGGCGACATTGGTTAATGCCAGCCTTGGCTTGTTGAGCTTGCTGAGTGTTAACGGCACCCGTGTGCCTTCTACAAGACAAACGCCTTGCCAGTGCCACTGGCTGCCGGTAAGGGTTGAATCATCTGTCGCCCAGTGATACTGCTCTCCTGGGAGATACACAGGACAGTTCAACGCGGCAGCGGCGTCCAGCAGGCTTTGCGGTGGCTGAGATTCTCCGCAGACAACAGGGATGCCTGCACGAAAAACCCCTGCCTTTTCGCGGGCAATTGCCTCACGGGTATCCCCTAACCACTCCTGATGATCAAGATCGATACCGGACACCACAACAATATCGGCATCGATAATGTTGACAGCATCCAGACGTCCACCCATCCCTACCTCCAGCACGGCAACGTCCAATGCAGACTGCTGAAAAATCAACAGGGCAGCCAGTGTGCCAAACTCAAAATAACTCAGGGAGATTTCCTGGCGAGCGGCTTCAATTTTTTCGAAGGCATTTATAAGCACCTGATCAGAAACCGGGATTCCCTGAAGGCAGACACGTTCGTTGTAACGCATCAGATGAGGAGAGGTGAAACTGCCAACACGAAGACCTTCAGCCCTGAAAATGGCATCCAGCGTTGCCACATTGCTGCCCTTGCCATTGGTTCCGGCCACGGTGATAACAATCGTTGCTGGTTTGTTTACCAGCAACCGGTCAGCGACGTTCTTGACGCGTTCAAGACCAAGATCAATCTCTTGAGGGTGTAACTGCTGAATTCTGGCTAACCATTGTGCCAGCGAGCGTGTTGAATTTTGATTCTCTGGCGTCAAAATGTCGCACACCTGTCAGGCTGCTGGCGGCAGTTGCATCAATTTGCGAACCAACCCGGTGACGGTATCGCGCATCTGCTTGCGGTGCACAATCATGTCAATGGCGCCATGCTCCAGCAAAAACTCGCTGCGCTGGAATCCTTCCGGCAACTTTACCCGCACCGTTTGCCGGATAACATCCGGGCCGGTAAACCCAACCAGGGCGCGAGGTTCAGCGATATTGATATCCCCCAGCATGGCCAGACTGGCGGATACTCCGCCATACACCGGATCGATCATCACCGAGATATAAGGCAACCCGTGGCCACGCAACTTCTCCAGGGCAGCCGCTGTTTTGGCCATCTGCATCAGCGAAATCAGAGCCTCTTGCATACGCGCGCCGCCACTGGTGGAAAAACACACAAACGCCAGTTTCTGCGCAATACACGTATTAATGGCCTGTACAAATTTCTCGCCGACCACAGCGCCCATGGATCCACCGATAAACCCGAATTCAAATGCAGCAACCACCATTTCTACATTGTCGATGCGTCCCTGAACCACCACCAGAGCGTCTTTTTCACCGGTACTTTTCTGCGCAGCAGTAATGCGGTCTTTGTATTTTTTTAAATCTTTGAATTTGAGAATGTCGACCGGCTCAATATCCGCAAACAATTCGCGCTGGCCATTGCTGTCCAGAAACAACTCCAGACGCCGTCGTGCAGTGATACGCATGTGATGATCACACTTGGGGCAAACTTCCAGATTGCGTTCAAGATCGGGCCGGTAAAGCACGGCCTCACAACGAGGGCACTTTTTCCACAAACCTTCCGGAACACTGGACTTCTGTTTGTTGCCTTCAGCACTGTCACTATTGTTACGGATGGAGGGTAGGATTTTGTTAATCCAGCTCATAAATTCGTCCTGTACTTTTGCGCTGTCAAAAAGCGTTCTGTATTCGCGCCTAACTATAACACTATTTGGCGGCTGATCCTGCCGGCCTTATTCGGGCATCTGTCAGGCATTAAGAGACTGGCGGATGTCTTTGATCAACGCCGTACTGTCGGCAATCGCTGCAGCATCGCGCATCCCGCTTTCTGTCAGCTCGCCAATCTTCTGTACCAATGCACTGCCAACAATCACCCCGTCACTGATCGCTGCCATGGCATTGGCACTGTGCGTATCTTTGATACCAAATCCAACCACAATAGGCAGCTGCGTGCGATGTCTCAACGCACTGACGCGTTCACCGATCTCGCCGGTATCAATAATCGCAGCACCGGTCACACCTTTGAGTGACACGTAATAGATATAACCTGAACTGTTCTCACAGATCGCAGTCAATCGTGACTCAGTGGTGGTTGGCGCTACCAGAAAAATCGTGTCCAGATCCCGCGGCCGCGTCAGCGCCAGCAGGGATTGTGCCTCACTGACCGGCAGATCCACAATCAGAATGCCATCAGCGCCCGCATCAGCGGCCTGTGTGACAAAACTCGCATAACCAATGGCTTCCAAAGGATTTAGATAGCCCATCAACACAATCGGCGTGTGGCTGTCGGTTTTACGAAATGCGGACACCATCGCAAACACCGTGTGCAAACTGGTACCTTGACGAAGCGCGCGCTCAGCACCCAACTGGATAATCGCACCATCCGATGATGGATCGCTGAATGGCATACCCAGCTCTATAACATCCGCACCATCACTGACCAGCTGATGCATCAGCGCAACAGTGGTGTCAGCGTCCGGGTCACCCGCCACCAGATAGGGGATCAGCACTTTGCGATTGGCCGCTTTGACGGCATTGATACAGGCAGTTAAACGACTCATGTCTTTCTGATTTCCCTTGATAATGACTGATAACGTTGCAGCGACATCACGCAGGTCTACACGCTGATGCCATCAATTTTTGCAACGGTATTGATATCTTTGTCACCGCGTCCGGACAGGTTTACCACAATAAACTGATCCGGTCTCATGGTTGCTGCCAGCTTGCAGGCATAGGCCAGACCATGCGCTGACTCCAGCGCCGGAATAATCCCTTCCATGCGACTCAGCAGTCGGAAGGCATCCAGCGCTTCGGTATCGGTCACTGACACATAGTTAGCACGGCCAATGTCTTTTAACCACGCGTGCTCAGGGCCTACTCCCGGATAGTCGAGACCCGCCGATACCGAATGTGTTTCCACAATCTGCCCGTTAGCATCACTCATCACATAGGTGCGGTTGCCATGCAAGACGCCGGGTTTGCCGGCTGACAACGGCGCTGCGTGGCGGCCGGTTTCAATCCCGTCGCCACCCGCTTCCACACCATAAATTGCTACATCGCTGTCACGCAGGAAAGGATGGAACAACCCGATCGCATTGGAGCCACCCCCCACACACGCCACCAGCGCATCTGGCAGACGACCGTATTCCTGCAGAGACTGCGCACGCGCCTCCCGGCCGATAATAGCCTGGAAATCACGCACCAGCATCGGATAAGGATGCGGACCTGCCACGGTACCGATGATGTAGTAGGTGTTATCGACATTGGTTGCCCAGTCACGCAGCGCTTCGTTCAGCGCATCTTTTAAAGTGCGTGAACCTGAGGTCACCGGAATCACATTGGCCCCCATCAACTTCATGCGATACACGTTGGCGGATTGACGTTGAACATCGTCTGCGCCCATGTACACATGGCACTCCAGCCCCAGTCGCGCGGCGACCGTGGCGCTGGCAACCCCATGCTGACCGGCGCCGGTCTCGGCAATAATTCTGGGCTTACCCATGTATTTGGCAAGCAGCGCCTGACCAATGGTGTTGTTAATCTTGTGCGCACCGGTGTGATTCAGGTCTTCGCGCTTGAGAACTATTTTTGCTCCGCCATACTTTTTGCTCAGACGCTCCGCGTAGTACAACGGCGACGGGCGGCCCACGTAGTGCTTCATATCATGGTCGAATGCTTGCCAGAATGATGGCTCTTTTGACATTTTGCGATAGACCTGGTCGAGTTCTTCCACGGCGGCCATCAGGGTTTCACCCACAAATACGCCACCATACTGACCAAAATGACCATGCACATCCGGACCGCTGAACTGGTCCTGCCCTGTGCTGGCGATGGTCTCAGGGACAACTCCCGGGGCTATTACCGGCGCTGCTGCGATTACTGCTGTCTCAAGTGCGGACACGGTTTACCTCATCAAAAAATGCTGTCAAACGTTGTGGGTCTTTTAGACCCGGTTCACTCTCTACCCCGCTGCTGAGATCCAGCGCCCAGGGCCTGACTTGTGTAATAGCGTCTGCAGCATTGGCCGCATCCAGCCCTCCGGCCAGCACTATTGGTAATTCACTCTGCTGAACACATAGCGATGCCAGTGACCAGTCAAATTGTTTTCCGGTACCTCCTGCCTGCAGAGGGTCCCAGGCATCCAGCAGTATCGCCGAAGCTGTTGAGTACTGATCAATCACTGCCAGTACCTTGGCCGCCGAGGATAACGCCGGCGACATGCGCAATGCTTTTAGATAGGGAACTGCAAAAGAGGCACAAAACTCAGGAGTCTCATCACCATGAAACTGCAGACAGTCAAGGTGTACGTCGGCCAGCACCGATTCGACTTGTTTTTGTGTGGGATTCACAAACAATCCCACCAGCGACACAAATGCCGGGATCACCGCCACTATCTGCCGGGCCTGTTCAATGCTGACTGCTCGTTTGCTGGCGGCATAAAACACCAGCCCCAGCGCATCCGCACCCAGCCGGGCAGCCAATCGGGCGTCCTCTGGCCGGGTAATTCCGCAGATTTTTACACGTGTACGTGGTAGCACAACAAATCCCGCCTGATCGTTTACAGCACCTAAAGAAGGCAGGGATTTTAGCAGACACCGTGATTTTAAACAGACTTAAAATGTGTTGTTTTGAAGTCTTCCTTTGAGTACACAGCGGGAGCGGATCACGGCAGGGAACCGCTCACGCCGCCCCCTGCCCGAAGAGTTGTGCATTCTTTCTGCAGTGAAACCTATTACTTCACAACCTAGCGACGTGACAGTGCCCTGTGCCTTCCAGGCTCTTTGCTCTGTGCTCTGTTGCACTCAGCCACGTAAAAGCACCACCAAGCCAGACACACAAAGACCAATTCCGGAGTGAGCACGGGCAAGGCAGCGCAGCAGCGGACCAATCAGGCCGCGCTTATCATTTGGGCGGGTGCCCGATCAGCGGGAGGACTGTTCGAATCCGGAGCGGCGCGGCCGCGACGTTGAGTTGCGCACCGCCGGGCACCCGTTCAAATGATGCGGCCGATCCGGTGCTGCGCTGCCTTGCCGTTGCGGCATCAGTTCAATTAATTGTTTGACGCCTTGCTGTTGCGGCTGAAGTTGCAGTTACTTGCAATTACAGCAGCAATTACAGTTGCTTGCTGCAGTCAGAGAAAACAAGGTCCATAAGGCAACACCGGCAACCCAAACCGCGACGGATACTCCACCCCCACCAGATACAAACCATCCGGCCGCGCCGTCACGCCCGCAAGACTTCTGTCCCGCGCCGCCAGCACCTCAGCAATCCATGTCACAGACCGCCGACCGGCAGCTACCTGCATCAGACTGCCCACAATATTGCGCACCATATGCTGCAAAAAGGCATTCGCCTCAATCTCCAGCACAATAAACCGCCCCTGCCGCCGCACTTCAACAAACTTTACCTCACGCATCGGCGTATTGGATTGACACCCCGCTGCCCGAAAAGCGCTGAAATCATGTTCACCAACAAGGAACTGGGCTGCCTCATGCATCAGATTGACATCCAAATCCTCTGGCACATGTGTCAGCTGACCAATCAACACAGCAGGTTTAACCTTGCTACAAAAGATGATGTAACGATAACGGCGACTCAACGCAGAATGTCGGGCATGGAAGTCATCGGCTACCTGCTGCGCCCACTGCACGCGGATGTCTGCCGGCAATCTGGTATTGGTGCCCATTACCCAGGCTTTTTCATCGCGCTTGTTAGGACTGTCAAAGTGCACAACCTGGCCACTGCCATGAACCCCGGCATCGGTACGACCGGCACAGCTGATCGCAACCGGAGAGTTGGCTATAAATGAAAGCGCTTCTTCGAGAGCGCCTTGAACGGTAGGCAGCGATGGCGATAGCTGTCGCTGAAAGCCGGAAAAAGAAGCGCCATTGTATTCAATCCCCAGCGCGTATCGGGTGGTCACTTTCAAAGCCGTCCCAGCAAGTCCCTGGCTTCTTCGCGTTGAACTTCAGTACCCTCTTTGAGCACTTCTTCCAGGATTTCGCGGGCACCATCAGCGTCACCCATGTCGATGTAGGCACGCGCCAGGTCAAGTTTGCTTGCGGCTTCGTCGGCATCGGTCATGAAGTTGAAGTCTTCATTATCTTCATCGTCGACCTTATCCGAGAAATCGTCTTCCGATGGCAAAAATGCCAGATCATCAAAATCATCGGCGGCGCTAGCTGGCGACTTTGTTGGCGTCGCCGGCTTGCTGTCCTGCTCATTAGCGTCAGGCCAATCAATGTCCGCGCCGGTTTCGTCAACAGAAGACTGATTATCCTCAGCACCTTGATTCGCTGTTTTTGTAACTACAGTCTCGACTTCTGTTTGCTCATCTTCGTCACTGCCGGCTTTGTTAACCACAGCATTATCACGCGCGGATGAGTCCGTTGCCGCTTCCGCAACACCAGAGAACAGCAGATCGTCTGCATCACTGCCAAGTGCCATCCCGTCATCGTTGCGTTCATTGATTTTAGCCTCGGATTCAGCCGCCACACGATTGCGTCTAATCAGCACAAGAACCAGGATCAGAATCAGCGCTGCCACTACACCCAGCATTGCCCAGGTATTACTGGTAATCATCTGAATGAATCGTTGCACAGGACCCGCATCCGGCGCCATGGTGATTAACGTGTCCTGAGAACCCGCCGGCGCTGCCTCAGCTGCGGCTCTTTCCTCAGCCAGAGTCTGTTGCATTCTTGCCAGCTCAAGATCGCGCAAACGAATCAATTCCTGCGCCGCGGCGATCTGCTGCTGGAGCATGGCCAGGCGGGCATTGAGCTCATTGTTTTCTGAATCCAGTCGTGCCAGATCCTCTTCACGAAGTGCAACACGATCCTCAAGAACAGAGATCTGTTGTGCATTCTGAGAGCTTTGATTTCCCGCCGCCTCTGCATTGGGTTGTTGGTTGGTGGCCTGTTCATCCACAGTGACTACGCGAAGTTCACCATGGGCACCTGCCCCGGCAGGCGCAGGTGATGGCGCTGAGGTTGCCGGTTGCTCAGCAACGTTAGCTGCACGACTTGCCATCAACCGGTTTTGTCGGGTGACTTCGGTGACTGCTTCAGCGGCCGAGAGTCGTCTTATCTCGCTCAGTTCAGGCACTTGCAGAATTTCGCCGCGACGAACGCGATTGATATTGCCGCCGATAAATGCGTCCGGATTAAGACTCTGCAAGGCCAGCATGGTCTGCTGAACCGTCACTGACGCATCGGGCCTGACCCTCAATGCCAATTCCCACAGCGTATCGCCTGCATTTACCGCAATGGTGCTGGCATTGGAAACGACGGCCGAAGGAGATTCTGTCGATGCAGAAGAGGGAGCTGCCGCAGTGGACGTTGACGACGATGTACTGGCGGCGCCTGACACTTGCGTAGCCGCTGGTGCCGGGGTGTCAGTTGCAGCGGTGCCTGAATCTTCAGGCGCAGTCACCGCAGGGGATGACGCCACTTCGTCAGGCTCCTGCAGCACATTCATTGATCTGACCGGAGCCACCGACGATGGTGCGCCCGTCTGGGAACTGAACGCCGGGGACTGCAGGCGCAGGGTATACTCCGTCAATAAACGACCGGCTGGCCAGCGTGTATCAAGCACAAGACTTAAAAATGGCGCACTGATTGTCAGTGGGCTGCTGATCAGCAACACCGGAGACGTGCCGGAGAAATCCACCTCAATCTCCAGGGTATCCAGCACATCCGGACGTTCTGCCGAGAAGCGCTCAAAGTCCTCAACAGACGCCACGCTGACGCGGATATCGCTGGCCAGCAAACCATCAACATCCGCCAGTTGCACTGTAGCCAGCAGCGGTTGGCCGCTGGCTGACTGCAAGGTGATATTGCCAAGCTCAACGGCCGCGGCCTGCGCAATCGTCAGCAGTGCCATGGTCAGTGAAGACAGCGCGGCGAAAGCAGGCAGCAAGCGTTTGGCCATTTTTATTTCCTTTTTGCCGGATGAGCATTCCCGCCAGGCGGGATACATCCGCGAGTATTAGTTAAAGGTACTCTTTTATCAACAGTTCAGCGATCTGGATAGAGTTGGTGGCAGCACCTTTACGCACGTTATCACCCACTATCCACATATCAATTCCATTCGGATGGCTGATGTCTTTGCGAATTCTCCCCACTGCAACTGCATCTTTACCCGCTGAGTCAGTCACCGGCGTCGGATAACCCCCGGCAACCCTCTCATCAATCAGCACCACACCGGGCGCCTTGCTGAGCAGCTTGCGGATGTCCTCGACACTGATAGGGGTTCTGGTCTCAAAGTGCACCGCTTCGGAGTGGCCGTAAAATACCGGAACACGCACACAGGTGGCATTGACTTCGATGCTCTGGTCCATGATTTTTTTGGTTTCCCAGGACATCTTCATTTCTTCCTTGGTATAACCATTATCAAGGAACACGTCGATCTGTGGCAGCACGTTAAAGGCGATCTGTTTGGGGTAGACCTTGGTCTCGACATCGCGGCCGTTCAGCAGCGCTGCCGTCTGCGCAGCCAACTCCTCAATGGCCTCTTTACCGGTACCCGACACTGCCTGATAGGTGGCCACGTTAATGCGGGTAATCCCCACTTTGTCGTGAATAGGCTTCAGTGCCACTAACATCTGGATAGTGGAGCAATTCGGGTTGGCAATGATGTTGCGGTTTTTGTATTGCGCAATCGCCTCCGGGTTGACTTCCGGCACAACCAGCGGGATGTCGTTGTCGTAGCGGAAATGTGAGGTGTTATCGATGACAATACACCCTGCTGCACCCGCTTTTGGCGCATAAATTTCTGAAATGCTGCCACCCGCAGAAAACAGACCGATCTCCGCTCTGGAGAAATCAAAATCCGCCAGGTTCAATACGGTGATGGATTTGCCCCGGAATGTAATCTTGCTTCCCGCTGACCGCTCACTGGCCAACGGGAACAGTTCGTTGACCGGAAAATCACGCTCTTCCAGAATGCTGATCAGTGCTTCGCCCACAGCGCCAGTGGCGCCCACTATTGCTACGTTGTATTTTTTCATGCGTGTAAAACTCCCGAAATATTTCCCCGGTCCAGGTCTGCTTCAAGCAGGTTTAAAGTACCAGGGTGATTTTTCCCGCCACTGATTCTCAAACGCGCTGATGGCGTCTGCGTCTTCCAGTGTTAGGCCGATGTCATCAAGACCGTTCAGCAGGCAATGCTTGCGAAACGCGTCCACTTCAAAATGGATGACGGAGCCATCGGGTCGGGTGATGGATTGCGCTGGCAGGTTCACGGTGAGCGTGTAACCTTCAGCGGCATTTACCTCTTTGAACAGCTGATCAACCAAATTCTTATCCAGAACAATAGGAAGAATGCCGTTCTTAAAGCAGTTATTGAAAAAGATATCCGCGTAACTTGGCGCAATCACCACACGGAATCCGAAATCATCCAGCGCCCATGGGGCATGCTCTCGGCTGGAACCACAACCAAAATTCTCACGCGCCAGCAGCACACTGGCTCCCTGGTAACGAGGCTGGTTCAGTACAAAATCTTTGTTCAGCGGGCGCTGGCTGTTATCCGCATCCGGCTCACCTTTATCAAGGTAACGATGCTCATCAAACAGATTGACACCAAATCCGCTGCGTTTGATCGACTTCAGGAATTGCTTGGGGATGATGAAGTCGGTATCCACATTAGCGCGATCCAATGGCATGGCCAAGCCGGTATGTACAGTAAATGCTTTCATATCACGCTACTCAATGCTGTCAGTCTGATGTTTGCTCAGGTTGCTGTTCTGTTAATTCGCTCAGGTGCGCGCCGTATCCAGAAGGATGTCACGGACGTCTACAAAGTGACCGTGGATGGCGGCTGCCGCGGCCATCGCCGGGCTGACAAGGTGTGTACGACCACCAAATCCCTGACGACCTTCAAAGTTGCGGTTTGACGTTGACGCGCAGTGTTTGCCGGCTGGTAACTGGTCGGCATTCATCGCCAGACACATGGAACAACCCGGCTCACGCCATTCAAGCCCTGCCTCAATAAAAATCTTGTCCAGCCCTTCCGCTTCTGCTTGCTGTTTCACCAGACCGGAACCCGGCACCACCATCGCCAGTTCAATGGTGCTGGCAACCTTGCGCCCTTTGACCACCGCTGCAGCAGCACGCAGGTCTTCAATACGTGAGTTAGTACAGGAGCCGATAAACACGACATCCAGTTTGATGTCCTTAATGGCTGTCCCCGGCTTCAGACCCATGTATTTAAGCGCCTGGCGGATATTGTCGGCCCGGCTTGCGTCTTTTTCCAGATCGGGATCAGGCACAACGCCTGTGACCGGCGCGACCATCTCGGGCGATGTACCCCAGGTTACCTGCGGGATTATGTCAGCGGCATCCAGCACCACAACACGGTCAAAATGTGCATCAGCATCACTGACCAGTGTCTTCCAGAACTCCGCAGCACGATTGAACATTTCACCTTGCGGCGCCATCGGACGCCCGCGGATATAGTCAATCGTTGTCTGGTCTACAGCAATCAGACCAGCGCGAGCGCCTGCTTCAATCGCCATGTTACAGATAGTCATCCGCCCTTCCATGCTCAGCGATCGAATCACATCTCCGCCAAACTCAATGGTATAACCCGTTCCGCCCGCGGTACCGATTTCACCGATAATGGCCAGCACGATGTCTTTGGCTGTGACACCGGGATTGAGTTTGCCATCCACACGGATGAGCATGTTTTTCATCTTTTTCTGCATCAGGCACTGCGTGGCCAGCACATGCTCAACTTCTGAAGTGCCGATACCATGCGCCAGCGCACCCAGCGCGCCATGCGTGGATGTGTGCGAATCACCACAAACAATGGTCATGCCCGGCAATGTCGCACCCTGTTCAGGACCTACCACATGCACGATACCCTGACGGATATCATTCATGTCGAGTTCGGTAATGCCGTAATCGCGGCAGTTGTCTGCCAACGTGCGCACCTGAATGCGTGACACCGGGTCGACAATGCCTTCCAGACCACGACTGCGTTCCGCTTTGGTGGTCGGGATATTGTGGTCAGGCGTTGCCAGGTTGGCATCAGCGCGCCAGGGCTTACGACCAGTCAGTCGCAAGCCTTCAAATGCCTGTGGAGAGGTCACTTCGTGAATCAGTTGCCGATCGATGTAGATCAGCGCCGTACCGTCTTCACGCTGCTTGACCAGGTGTGAATCCCAGAGTTTGTCGTACAAAGTTTTACCAGACATGAATGTATCCTACTAGCTATATTGCATTAAGTTAGTTCTATATCTATTTGTATCTTATATACTTTTTAAATAATTGGTGTACCACTGCGCACACCGGAATTCTGCGCACGATGACGCAACAAATGGTCCATCAACACAATCGCCAGCATTGCCTCAGCAATGGGTACAGCACGAATACCTACACACGGGTCATGACGCCCCGTGGTAATAACTTCTACCGGGTTCCCCTGCACATCGATTGAGCGGCCGGGGATGCGGATGCTTGAGGTCGGCTTGAGCGCAATATGCGCCACGATATCCTGACCGCTGGAAATACCACCCAACACACCACCCGCATTATTCGAGAGGAACCCTTGAGGCGTCATCTCGTCACGATGCTCAGTACCTTTTTGTGTCACACACTCAAATCCGGCACCCATCTCTACGCCTTTGACAGCATTGATACTCATCAGCGCATGAGCAATGTCGGCATCAAGTCTGTCAAACACCGGCTCACCCAAACCTACCGGCATGCCGGAAGCCACGACCGTGATCTTTGCGCCGATTGAATTGCCTTCCTTATTGAGAGCCGCCATATAGGTTTCCATCTCGGCGACCTTGCTGGCATCCGGACAGAAAAACGCGTTTTGCTCTACCTGATCCCAGTCCAGTGCTTGCGCTTTAATCGGACCAAGCTGGCTCAGATAGGCACGCACCAGAACACCACAATGCTGGGCCAGATACTTCTTGGCGATCGCGCCGGCCGCAACGCGCATCGCTGTTTCACGCGCTGAAGAACGGCCACCACCGCGATAATCACGGACTCCGTACTTCTGCTGATACGTATAATCAGCATGAGCAGGACGAAACAGATCCTTGATATTATTGTAATCTTTTGATTTCTGGTCAGTGTTTTCAATCAACAGGCCAATCGGGGTACCGGTGGTGACCCCCTCCATAACCCCGGACAGAATTTTTACCGCATCATCTTCACGGCGCTGCGTTGTAAAGCGCGACTGCCCGGGTTTACGCCGATCAAGATCGTGCTGCAGATCTGCCTCAGACAACGCAAGTCCCGGAGGGCAGCCATCAATAATCGCGCCCAGCGCCAAGCCGTGGCTTTCGCCAAAGGTTGTGACTGTAAACACGCTACCGATACTGTTACCCGACATAAGTCAGCATTCCGCCTGGCTTGGAAAGGCGCATATTGTACACGAATTCACCAAACCGCACGAATCAGCGCATCCCGCGAGATCGCAAACACACCTTCGCCTCCGCTGTCGAAGTCCAGCCATAACACTGGCAGATCCGGATAACGATCGGCCAGCAATTCCCAACTGTAGCCCAGTTCCACAATGAGCATGCCCTGTTCGGAGAGATATGCGGGGGCCTCACGCAGAATACGTAAGGGAATCGCCAGACCTTCATCATCAGACAACAAACCCAATTCAGGCTCATGCTGATACTCCGCCGGCAATGCAGCCACTTCGTCGGCCGAAACGTATGGCGGATTGCTGACAATCAGATCGTAAGTGCCTTGCAAACCCTGAAACAAATCGGATTCAACCGCGCTGACACGACTTTCTACACCAAGCCGGCTGATGTTGATCCGGGCCACGTTGAGCGCCTCAGCAGAAATATCCGCCAGATCAACCTGGGCACCTGGAAACGCCAGTGCAGTCGCCAGTCCGATGCAGCCACTGCCCGTGCACAGATCGAGCACGCGTGCGGGCGGCGTGGAGATCAGGGGTTCGTACTGGTGACGAATCAATTCGGCGATGGGTGAGCGCGGTATCAGCACGCGCTCATCGACATAAAAAGGCAGGCCCGCAAACCAGGCCTGCTTGACCAGATAAGCCATGGGAACCCGTTGCTGAATGCGCTGCTCTGCCAGCGCCTGTATATGCTGCAGATCAATTTCGCCAATCTCGCGTGCTTCCAGCGCTTTGGCGTCGGCATCGTCTTGCTCAAACGCAATGTTCATCACAGTAAACACCAGGTAAACAGCTTCATCCCAGGGATTATCTGTACCATGACCGTAATACAGGTCAGCCTGCTCGAAGCGTGAGCAAAGCTGCTCAACACAGTTAAGAATATTCATTGTTTATCCATTCAGTTGCGCTGCAATCGCGGCAAAAATTGCTTTACGGCCGCACAGTGATATCGTACGGTATCGACCCCTTTGAACAGACACTATTGATAACTATCCGGGATCCACAGTCCACCATGAGCAAACCCGTTAACAACACGTCTCTGAACACCATGGAACATGCCTACCGTGACATCATCAGCGCGATTGGTGAAGATTTATCACGCCCCGGGCTGGTGGACACCCCGCTGCGGGCCGCCAAAGCCATGCAATTTCTTACCCGAGGGTACGAACAGGACGTAGACAAGGTTATCAATAATGCTTTGTTTCCATCATCTTCAGAAGAAATGGTCATCGTCAAGAACATCGAATTGTATTCGATGTGTGAGCACCACATGCTGCCTTTTATCGGCAAGTGTCATGTAGCCTATCTGCCCAACGGTAAGGTGCTCGGCCTGTCAAAAATTGCCCGTATAGTGGATATGTACGCACGGCGCCTGCAGATTCAGGAGAATTTGACCAAAGAAATCGCCGAGGTGATTATTCAGAAGACTGATGCCGCTGGCGCTGCGGTTATCATTGAGGCACAGCACATGTGCATGATGATGCGCGGCGTCGAGAAGCAGAACTCCGTAATGACAACCTCGTGCATGCTCGGCGCCTTTCGCAACAGCCAGAACACACGTAACGAGTTTTTGTCACTCATAAGACGATAGAGCTGTAACGAAGGGACTCAGATCAGCTTCGTCGGTTAAAGGCCACGACCCGGCATGCTGTTACGGTCGGACAACAATCTCGATGCGCTGGCGACACGGGCCAGTGCGGCAAAACGGCGCCAACGGACCAACACCTTGTGCCTGCAGGCGCCCTTGCTCAATACCGGCGCTGATCAGACGCTGCTGAACCACTTCAGCACGACTCAGCGAGCGACTGATTTGTTCATCCAGTGAGGCTTCTGCCTGCAAGTGCCCGACTATGTAGATTTGGGTCTGATCATCCTCATTGAGCGCATCCACCAGCAACTGCAGGCCCTGATCCTCTGTCAGCATATCCTCTTCATCAAACACCAAGCCAGGGATGGTTACCAGCCCGTCTTCGTTCAGACGCTGCAACAGTGTTCGGGCGTCGGGCACGGAGGCAGCGCGTTGTTCAGCTGCTTCCTGCTCGGACAGCTCAAGAAAATCCAGGTGAACATAAAGACGTCTGTTAGCGCGGGTAATCACGTAAAGAGCCACATATCCGCTGACTTCTCTGCCCGACATCTCCCCCCAGTAACTGGCTGCCATGTAATACTGCCCTGTCTCCGGGCCATACAAAATGCGGTTGCCAAACACATCGTTCGCCCAAAAATTACTGCTGCCACAACCCCTGCCCAGACAGTTAAACAGCTCTTGCTGCCCTTGCGTCAGCAATTGTCCGCGAAAGTGCTCAAAGACTTCCTGTCCGTTAAATCCATCCGGAATCTCGTAGGTAATGCGGCGCAAGTCACCCTGAAACCGTTCGGACTGGCTGGGAGCTACACGTCCTGCGGCGCGTTGCATGCGCCCGAGCGCCAAGGCATACACCGTGTCGTTCTCAAGACGATACTCGACAATCTGCGACCCCGGAAAACGTTGGTACGCATAGTCCGAAGAACCCGGAACATCAGCAGTTGCCTGCCAACTGATCAGCAGCAGACAACTCAACAGCAGGCGTTTTGTCACATCAACCATGTTAATCATCGGAATCGTGTTGATCTGGAGCCGAAGGCTTTTTGCGGCGTGAGGAGCCGGGTTTACGGGGCGGAACAGAGCTTTGAGCATCTGACGGAAGATCGTCAACCTGCGGCGCTTCATTGACTGATTCTGACGGGGCAGCTGCTGCGGGCTGATCACTCTGTTTACTGGAAACGTCAGCTGAAAAGCCAGCTGCAACGTCAGCAGCAACATCCACGTGCAGTTCAGTTGAAGGAAAAGGCAAAAAAGGGAAGGGTTTCTGGTCGGTGTTGTACGTCAGGAACGCGAGTATCTGCGCGACATAGGCTGCCAGACTGCCACCCAGGCGGCGAAGATTGGGATTATCATCGGCGGTCAACAGAGTGAATAAAATCTGCGCCAGCATCAGAACCATCAAAACAATACCGCTGACATATAAAGCGACAACAAAACCCGCCATAAACAATATGCGCACCCAGGCAGATGGCTTTTTCAGATTTTCCACAAAATCGTCAGACATCTCATCGATCTCCCTTGTCCAGCTGTTTGGCCCGATGGGCTTCGTATTCTACGTCAAGCGCTCCCTCACCCAGCATTAATGCCGCGATCACCTGATTGACCGGCTTACCCTGGTAGACGATCTGATACAAACCTGACGCCAAGGGCATATACACACCCAGCTCATCAGCTTTCTCTTTAACCTGTTTCAGCGTATTGACACCCTCGGCAACCTGTCCGATGCCAACAATGGCTTCCTCAACAGGCTTACCCTCACCAAGCGCCAAGCCTACACGAAAATTCCGGCTCAGCGAAGACGAGCAGGTCACGATCAGATCACCGACGCCGGCCAGCCCCAGAAAGGTCATCGGATCAGCGCCCAACTCACGCCCGAATCGCGCCATCTCGGTCAGACTCCGTGTAATCAGCATACTGTTGGTGTTCTGTCCCATGCCCATTGCAGAAGCTAGACCGGCAATGATGGCATAAATATTCTTCAGTGATCCGCCAAGTTCCACACCAAACATGTCATCGTTGGTGTAGACCCTGAAGTAATCTGACTTGAGCACCTCCCGCACAAGCTCTCGCACCGACTCATGCATGCTCGCAATCACGGTACCGGTGAGGCTTCGCCTGGCTATCTCACCCGCAAGATTCGGACCGCTTAATACACCAATCTGGCAATCGGGGGCTTCTTGCCGCATGACCTGACTCATCAGCAAAAAACTGCCCGCCTCTATACCTTTGGTAGTGCTGACCAGCATTGTATCCTTGCTGAGTGCCGGCAACATGGTACGTACCACGGTACGGAAATAGGCACTGGGGACTGCTACAAACACCAGACGACTGCCTTTGACTGCAAATTCAATGTCATCCGTCGCAACCAAACCTTCGTGCAAGACATAACCCGGAAGATACTGAGGATTTTCACGGGTAGAATTCACCTGATCGACCAGCGCTTTGTTGCGCATCCAGAAATTCACCCGATAACCGTTCTGCGCGACGATGTTGGCGATGATTGTGCCAAAACTTCCACCGCCTAACACACTGACCGTCTGTGCCGGCATCACAACTCTCCTGCCATAAATGATGACAAAACACTGTCCTTTGTTTGCTGAGCCACTTATTGCGGACTCAGTGATGGGTCGCCTTGCACCAGGCTCATGCGATTTGACTGAAAAAACAGCAAAGCATCATACATGCCTGCGGCCACGGCTTTGGGTGTAATTGAGGCACCAACAAACTGATCCACTCCATCATCAGCTGCGATCCCCTGCCAGCTTGGGCGCCTGAGATCACGTGAAGCCATGCCACTGAACTCGCGCATCCAGCGTGATTCAAGAATTTCCAGGCCGCCAATCAAGTCGGTATGCAGAGGTTCAGCCAGCACCCGCGCCGCAACAATCTCGCCGCGCATGTCAAAGGCCACCAGCAAGTCGAGAATGCCGTTAAATCCATCATCAACTGTAAACGGCAAGGCAACCAACACCACTTCATCGCCTTGTTTACCAACATAGGCCAGCCTGTCACGACGCAGTCCCAGCCATTCGGGGCTGACAAGATTCTGACTGCCGGGTTCAGCGCGAATCAGCAGCGCATCTGCAATCAGATCATTGTCTATCAGATCATTGCCAAGCATGGCTAACAGGCTGCTGCGATCAAACTCAACACGGGCCGCCTGCAAAGACGATGCAAAGTACTGTGCCGGCCAGATGCTGATCATAAGCAACACAACAAGAGCAGACATCAGTCGGGGTGTCAGCACATCAGCATCCTCAGAATACCCGATTCAACCCATCCAGAGCGGCAATCCGATAGGCTTCGGCCATGGTTGGATAATTGAAGGTAGTATCCAGGAAATACTTCATGGAGTTGGCGGAACCTTCCTGCTGCATGATGGCCTGCCCGATGTGCACAATCTCGGAGGCCTGGTCGCCAAAACAATGAATGCCGAGAATCTCCAGGGTATCAAAGTGGAATATCAGCTTCAGCATACCAACCTGCTCACCGGTAATCTGGCCTCGCGCAGTATTGTTGAAAAATGCTTTACCCACTTCGTAAGGGACATGTGCCTTGGTTAGTTCCTGCTCGGTTTTACCCAGGGTACTGATTTCAGGAATCGTGTAAATGCCTGTGGCCACCCGATCAATGGCAACAAATGCCTCAGGATCAACAATAGCATTACAGGCTGCGCGCCCCTGATCGTACGAAGCGCTGGCCAGTGACGGCCACCCGATGACATCGCCTGCGGCATAAATATTGGGTACTGCCGTCTGATAACGCTCATTAACTTCGATATGACCGCGGGCATTCAACACAATGCCCAGCGCTTCCAGACCCATGTTGTCAGAGTTTCCGGTACGTCCATTGGCCCACAGAATAATGTCGCTTTTGATACGTTTACCCGACCGCAGGTTAGTGACCACATAGTCATCGTGGTACTCAATACTGTCATACTCTTCATTATGGCGACTGCGCACACCAATATCGCGCAGGTGATAACTCAATGCGTCAGAGATCTCCCAATCCAGAAATGACAGCAGGGTGTTGGCTGGATTGATCAGTTCAACTTTGCAACCCAGCCCACCAAAGATAGAGGCATATTCACAACCGATCACACCAGCGCCTATCACTGTTACTTTTTTAGGGGAGTCATTCAGGCTGAGAATTTTGTCGCTGTCGAACAAACGCGGGTGATCAAAATTCACATTTGCCGGTCGATACGGACGCGAACCGGTCGCGATCACAAAACTGTCAGCTTTGAGCAATGGCCCTTTTGTGGTGACGCGGATACTGTTGGCATCATTAAAATAGGCCTGCCCCTGAATGATGGTCACATCATTTTTTTCATAGTACCTGCTGCGCAGGTACACCTGTTCATCAATAACACGATTGGCATGGCGGATAATTTCAGGGAAACTCGGTTTTTGCAGGGTCGCAAACTCACGAAGCAAAGGATTGCTGCGAAACTGCATGACCTGCTTTACATAGTGCCGAAGCGCTTTGGACGGAATAGTCCCCAAGTGCGTGCAATTACCCCCAACCTGATCACGGTCAGATATCAACGCGACTTTTTTGCCGTGTTTTGCAGCATTGATGGCCGCCGACTCGCCCGCAGGGCCACTGCCCACTACAATGATGTCGTAAGTGTTTCGAGGCATTAAGGCTTTTCTCCGGTTTACTTACTGCTTTTTTCGCACAGAGCGGGACTGCCGCCGCATAGTTCACAGCGTTCGTTTATCCCGGCATTGTTGAGGCCGCCACAAGAGCCCTTGATAGGGGCTCGACCAAACATCACTCCAATAGCCATGCCTGCAACAACCAATAACAGAATGACGAAACTTGCAATCAGGGTGTCCATATCATTGCTCCAAAAAGGCTTCGAATGCCGGTGTGAATCGTTCATTGAATCCATCCCGCTCAGGATGCTTGCTAATCAAATAAACTGCCAGTCCCATGGACTGAGCCAGGTCATACGACTTCTGCTCCCCCATGACCATAAATGCGGTCGCCAGGGCATCAGCTTCCATTGCAGTTGGTGCAATGACCGTGACCGCTGCCAGAGAGTGGCTGACAGGACGTCCCGTAGACGGATCAATTTCATGCGAGTATCGCACACCATCCTGCTCAAAATAATTACGGTAGTCACCAGAGCCGGCAACTGCCAGAGTTCTGCCCTGGCTGTAAAAAATCTGATAAACCTCTGGCTCCGGGGTATCTAACGGCTTCTCAATGGCGGGTATCCAGCCGCTCCCGTCGGGTTTAAGGCCTTTGATCCGCAGCTCGCCACCAATCTCAATAAAATAACTGGGCATATTCAGTGAATCAAAATACTCCGCCAGCACATCTGCTGCATAGCCCTTGGCAATTCCGCTGAGATCAACATACACCTGGGCCGACTTGCGTACCTGCGGGGGAGACAAGCTGACTTCCAGCCGATCAGACCCGGTTAATTGCAGCAACTCTGCGATTTCAGCGTCACTGGGAATCCGGGACTGATCAACACGTTGACCTATCAGTGGGCCAAAACCCCAGCGATTGACTAAAGGTCCGACTGTCACATCAAACGCTCCTCCGGTGAGCTGATTGAAATACAACGCCCTTTCAATAACCAGAGCCAACTCCGGCGATACACTCACCCAGTCGCCGGGCTCACTGGCGTTAAACCTGGACAACTCTGAATCAGGTGCATACGTGGACATCAGTTCGCGATCCAGCCGGTAAAGCCGCTGTGCAATAGCGTCAGCCAGCTCGTTATCGCTTAGCCCGTCTGGAAATCCGGCAACCAGAATCTGATACTGGGTACCCATCGTGGCACCATTCAGCTGATAAATCTGCGCAGTTGGCTCCGGGCGCACCACCACCCAAAGAAAAAACAGTGCAAGAAAAATCAGTGTATACCGAAGCCGCTTGATCCACTGCAGGACAAAACTGCCTATCGCTCTGTCACCCGACACTTTTCGCTCCGCGGCAATCCCCTGAACATTGCTGTTGGCAATGTCCCAAAAAAACAGGGGAGCGGCACATTTTGTTAGTGGCCTGGCTCCCCTGTCGATTTCCCATCGTGTTTACCTGATCTTGATCAGGAGAATTCATCCAACGCTATGTTTTCGTCTTCCACACCCAGACTTTTCAACATCTTGATGCATGAGGCGTTCATGATGGGCGGACCACACATGTAGTACTCACAATCTTCCGGCGCCGGGTGATTCTTCAAATGGTGCTCAAGCACGACGTTGTGGATAAAACCTGTGTATCCAGTCCAGTTATCCTCTGGCTGCGGCTCAGACAGTGCCACGTGCCATACAAAGTTGTCGTGCTCAGCAGCCAGACGATCGTAGTCTTCGACATAGAACATCTCTTTTTTACTGCGCGCTCCATACCAGAAGGTAATTTTGCGTTTGCTGTGCAGACGACACAGCTGATCGAAAATGTGCGAACGCATCGGCGCCATACCAGCACCACCGCCAATAAACACCATCTCGTTGTCTGTATCTTTGGCAAAAAACTCGCCAAAGGGCCCGAACACTTTGATTTTATCGCCGGGCTTCATGTTAAACACATAGGAAGACATAATTCCGGGCGGGTGATTGCTGCGCGGCGGCGGCGTTGCAATACGTATATTAAATTTGATCATGCCCTTTTCATCGGGGTAATTCGCCATCGAGTAAGCTCGAATGGTGGTCTTGTCGCACTTGGACTTATAGTTAAACAAACCGAACTTTTCCCAATCGCCGCGGAAACGCTCTTCAATGTCGAAGTTTTTGTACTCTACCTCGTGGGGTGGTACTTCAAGCTGCACGTAACCGCCGGCACGAAAATCAACACTTTCGCCATCCGGGATTTTTAACACCAGCTCTTTGATAAAAGTCGCCACGTTGTGGTTGGAGATGACCTCGCACTCCCACTGTTTTACGCCAAAGAACTCAGGCTCTACCTCAATCTTCATGTCCTGCTTGACGGCAACCTGACATGAAAGACGCCAGTGCTCCTTGGCCTCCCCCATCGTAAAGTGACCGGCTTCAGTGGGCAGCATCGAGCCACCGCCATCGAGCACTTTGCATTTGCACTGCGCGCAGGTTCCCCCGCCGCCGCAGGCAGACGACAGGAAAATGCCGGCCTCAGCCAGTGTTGAGAGCAATTTGCCGCCAGCAGGCACGGTAATCGCCTTGCTTGGATCACCGTTAATTTCGATTTTTACATCACCGGAGCTGACCAGTCGCGCACGAGCGGCAATGATAATAACCACCAGCAGCATCACTATCACGGTGAACATGACCACACCGGCAATAATCGTTGTGATATCCATTGTTAGAGAAACCTTCTCACATCAACGTTGATTGGATTTGATTACAGTGTTAGTCCGCTGAATGACATAAAACCCAGCGACATCAGACCGGTGGTAATAAACGTGATCCCGAGACCACGAAGCCCCGGAGGCACATCACTATACTTGAGTTTCTCACGTATACCGGCCATCAGTACTATTGCTATTGCCCATCCCAGGCCCGAACCCAAGCCATACACCATACTTTCCGAAAAAGTATAATTACGTTCAACCATGAACAACGAGCCACCCATGATCGCGCAGTTCACAGTGATCAGCGGCAAGAAAATACCCAGCGCGTTATAGAGAGAAGGCACGAACTTATCCAGAAACAGTTCCATAATCTGAACCAGTGCTGCAATGACCCCGATGTATACCAGGAATCCCAGGAAACTGAGGTCCAGATCAGGCATTCCTGCCCACGACAACGCACCATCCTTGAGCAAATAAGTAAAAATCAGGTTGTTAATTGGAATAGTGATTGACTGGACAACCACAACGGCAATACCCAAACCAATCGCCGTTTCTACCTTTTTGGAAACAGCCAGAAAAGTACACATGCCAAGAAACAGCATAAGCGCCATGTTCTCGACAAAAACTGCCGTGAATAACAGACTCAGATAGTGTTCCATCAGTGTGCACCTTTCTCGACGGTATGTGACGCCATCGTAAACTCGTTTCTCTCGACCTGAGAGTTATCGCGGTTGCGGATTATCCAGATAATAAATCCGATCAGAAAAAACGCGCTGGGGGCCAGCAACATCAATCCATTGGGTTGATACCAACCACCATTAGCAACGGTTGGCAGCAAGGTGACTCCAAGAATGCTGCCTGAACCGAGCAGCTCTCTGACTGCACCCAATGTCACCAGAATAAAACTGTAACCGGCTCCGTTTCCAAGTCCGTCCAGAAAACTCAAACCGGGCGGGTTTTTCATCGCAAATGCTTCTGCCCTGCCCATGACGATGCAGTTGGTGATGATCAGTCCCACAAACACACTCAACTGCTTACTCACTTCATAAGCAAAAGCTTTTAACAACTGGTCTACCAGAATCACCAGTGACGCAATAATTGTCATCTGGATGATCATACGAATGCTGCTTGGCATATAATTGCGCAGCATGGAAATAAACATATTGGAGAATGCGGTGACCGTCGTCAGTGCTATGGCCATCACCAAAGCGACCTGCACACTGGTCGTTACCGCCAATGCAGAACAAACGCCGAGCACCTGCAAAGCGATTGGATTTTCTTTAAAAATCGGTTTGATCAGAATTGTTTTGCTCATCTCAGACATCAGAAAACCCCTTAACCTTTTACTTCGTTTGTCAGGAACGAACCAAATCCGCGTTGCCCGAGCCAGAAAGCGATCATATTTTCAACGCCACGGCTGGTCAGTGTTGCACCAGACAACGCGTCGACCTGGGACTCGCCCTCGCCGCCACCTTTAACCAATTGAAACGCAACATCACCTGCCGTATCAAAAATCTGTTTCCCGGGCCATTGCGCCTGCCACATCGGATTGCTGATTTCACCACCAAGACCAGGCGTTTCTTTGTGATCGTAGAAACCGATACCACGAATGGTATTGCCATCGCCTTGAATAGCAAGGTAGCCATACATGATGCCCCACAGGCCAAAACCACTGACAGGCAACACCAATGTCTCGTAATTACCGTCAGGTTTTTCTATCGAATACACCGTCGCATAACGCACGCGTCGGCGAATATTGGCAGTATCGTCCTCGGCGCTTAATGCTGTCGAAAAAGCAGGGTCGTTTCGGGCGGCTGATTCGCTGTAAGTCAGCGGATCAATTCCTAATTCCGACATCTGCTCATCTGTCAGGTAGGCGCCGGTATCCAGATCAACAATGCGGGCATTAAAACGCTCAAACATCGACTGCACATCAGCGTTGGTATTCACAGCCGGATCATACAAACCCGCAGCGATCAGAATATTACGGTTACGGTCGAGAATCTGATTGGCGGTCTGCATGGGCTTGAGTAGCACCGCTGCGCCGGAAATCAGCACAGAGCACATTGCGCACAGAACCAGCGCGACCCTGATGGTATAAGAGACGGAGTTTACGTTAGACGACATTGCGAGCGATCCTCCGTTTGACGTTAGCTTTTACGACAAAATAATCAATCAAAGGCGCGAATAAGTTGCCAAACAGAATGGCCAGCATCATGCCTTCAGGGTATGCCGGATTCAGCACCCGAATCATGACCACCATAACACCGATCAGAATGCCAAAGACCCATTTACCGGTATTGGTCATGGCTGCCGACACGGGGTCAGTCGCCATAAAAACCATACCAAATGCAAATCCGCCCAACACCATGTGCCAATACCAGGGCGTTGCGAATCCCGGGTTGGTATCTGAGCCAATCAGATTAAGCAAAGTTGAGAATGCAACCATGCCGATAAATACGCCTGACATAATTCGCCAGGATGCAATACGGGTGGCCAGCAGGATCACCGCACCCATCAGGATGGCAAGTGTTGATACTTCACCAATCGATCCCTGCATACGACCAAAGAACGCATCCAGCCAGGTTAACTGCTCGCCGGTAGCGGAAAGAATCACTGGCAGTCCTGAACTTGCTATCTGGCTCAACGCAGTCGCGCCACTGAAGCCATCAACCGCAGTCCATACAGAATCACCTGAAATTTGTGGTGCGTATGCAAAGAACAGAAACGCACGCCCGGTCAGCGCCGGGTTCAGGAAATTTTTACCGGTGCCACCAAACACTTCTTTGCCTACGATGACTCCGAACGAGATGCCCAATGCAGCCTGCCACAATGGCAAAGTTGGCGGGACTATCAACGAAAACAGAATCGAGGTAACAAAAAAACCTTCGTTAATTTCATGGCCACGTTTTACCGCAAACAATACTTCCCAGAATCCACCGACGATAAACACTGTCGCATAGATGGGCAGGAAGTACATCGCTCCGTACCAGAAGTTATCCCAGATACTGGCCGGGTCATTGCCGGCCAGGGCGCCAATCAACACTCCGCGCCAGCCTTCCATTTCGGTGATGCCCATATTGAGCATGGCCATATTGGCCTGGTACCCGACGTTGTACATGCCATAAAACATTGCCGGGAACACGGCCAGCCAAACTGTAATCATGATACGTTTGAGGTCTATGCCATCACGCACATGTGAACCGCCGACCGTCACTTTGCTCGGGGTATAAAAAATGGTATCCACTGCTTCGTAAAGTGGGTACATCTTTTCGTACTTGCCGCCTTTCTCAAACTGCGGCGCTAAGTCATCAAGTATTTTACGCAGACCCATGGTGAGTTTTTTCCACTAGCATTCTTTTTCGATACGCGTGAGGTTGTCACGCAGAATCGGACCATATTCATATTTGCCTGGGCACACATAGGTGCACAGCCCCACATCTTCTTCGTCCAATTCCAACGCGCCCAGATTCATCGCTGTTTCGATATCGCCTACAATCAATGTACGTAACAACTGTGTCGGCAGAATATCCAGCGGCATGATGGTTTCATACGAACCCACAGGCACCATTGCCCGCTCACTACCATTGATAGTGGTCGTAAAATCAAATTTCTTGCCTTTAAAGAGACTGGAAATATAGATACTGAGGTTTGAATGTCGGTCTGTACCCGGCGACAGATAACCCAGCAACGGCCTCTCTCTGCCCTCACGAAGCACACATATCTGTTGGTCATACCGACTCAGAAAATGCACGGGCTCTGCGATTTTCCGCCCAGCGAGCACGGATCCTGAAATAACCCGGTTTTCACCTTGCTTGAGTTCTGCGGAGGTTATCTCCTGCAAATTGGCACCCAGGCGAGTTCTTATCAGTCGTGGATTGATGACCTGTGGCCCCGCCAGAGCAACAACACGCTCAGTCCACAAGTGCCCGGTACTGAACAGTTTGCCCGCAGCAATAACATCCTGAAATCCAATACTCCACACCCACCGGGTCAGACTCACCGGGTCGAGGAAATGGATATGAGTTCCTGTCAGTCCAGACGGGTGCGGGCCGCTAAAATCTTCAACCTGCACGTTTCCGGCAAACGCTTCTTTCTCGAGCCCTGCGAAACTGCCTTCACGGCGACATACAAACAACTTGCCGTCAGTCAGTTTTGCCAACAGATTGATTCCGCGCACCAGATCCTGCGAATGCTCGCGAGCAACAACTTCCGGCTGCAATGCGAGCGGATTGGAATCCATCAGATTAATAAACAACGACGAGGGCTTGCTGGCAGGATCAGGGACTTTACTGAATGGCCGTGTCCGCAAAGCTGTCCACAGTCCTGAATTAACCAGATTCTCTACGACCTGATCGCGGGACAGAGCTGCAGCCTGCGCATCGCTGTAACTGGCAAAACTGATCTGTTCGCTGCTACCCGAATCAAGCTCGATGACAACAGACAAGAATAGACGTCTGTCGCCACGATTGACGGCACTGACCGTGCCCGTGCCCGGGGAAGTGTAGATGACACCCGGTGTTTTTTTGTCAGTGAACAATGTCTGACCAAGCTTGACCCTGTCCCCTTCTTTCACTTCCATCGTGGGCTTCATACCCACGTAGTCCTGCCCCAGGATCGCCACCGAATGGACCGGCTTGGCGTCATGAATTATCTGCTCCGGAGCGCCGTTAATAGGTAAGTCCAACCCGCGCTTAATTCTGATCATTCAACAGGCCTAGTAAATTGTATTCAGGATAATCAGTAGGTGTTACCTGTGAGACGCCGACACATTGCAACGCTCACAGCTGTGATGTCTACTCTGTGAAAACGCGCGTGATTATAGGGAAATTGCCCTTGTTTTGCCACCGTTTTCTTAGACTAAATGAACGGACTCAGAAAGGAAGCCGGTGCCAGCAACGCTGACACGGGACAAGAAAATCATACTGCGCGCGGGTAAATCCGGTAATTGACACCCGCCATTTTATAAACCATACGCACAACCTGATTGCAGTAACCAAACTCATTGTCGTACCAGAGGTACAAGACACAGCGGTTACCTTCAACGATGGTTGCCTTTGAATCCACAATTGCTGCTTCACGTGAACCCACAAAATCACTGGAAACGGCATCGGGATCTTCGGTGTAACTGATCTGATTCTGCAGCGGGGAGTGCAGCGCCAGCACGCGAAGAAACTCGTTGATCTCTTCTCTGGTGGTCGCTGTCTCCAGATTCAGCATAAGAATGGCCATCGACACGTTAGGCACCGGCACCCTGACGGCGTTGCCGGTCAACTTGCCAATCAATTCAGGCACCGCCTTTACCACGGCTTTGGCTGCGCCTGTTTCGGTCAGGACCATATTCAGCGCTGCACTGCGCCCACGGCGGTTGCCAGTGTGGTAATTGTCAATCAGATTCTGATCATTGGTGTAGGCATGAACGGTTTCAACGTGACCACTGACAATCCCATACTTGTCATTGAGCACTTTCAACACTGGCGCGATTGCATTGGTGGTGCAACTGGCCGCGGTGATAATGCGATCTTCCGGCATAATCTGATCATGGTTGATGCCGTACACAATGTTCTTGAGGCTGCCTTTACCCGGCGCAGTCAACATCACCTTGCTGGCGCCTTTGGACTTGAGGTGGCTCGACAAGCCTTCCTCATCACGCCAACTGCCTGTGTTGTCGATTATCAGGGCATCCTTAATCCCGTACTGGGTATAGTCGATTTCATCGGGTGCATTGGCATAAATGATCTGCACAACATTGCCATTACAAATCAGGCAATTATTGGCCTCATCAATCCTGACTGTGCCCTGGAACGCCCCATGCACCGAGTCAGAGGTCAGCAGGCTTGCACGCTTGATGATGTCACCAGGCTTACCCGGACGCACTACAACCGCGCGAAGACGCATGACTTCGCCGGTGCTGGTGCGCTCGATGAGCAGGCGCGCCATCAGGCGACCGATTCTGCCAAAGCCGAACAACACGATATCCTGAGACTTCTCGCTGGGAGGGGTTTTGACCCCAATCAGCGCCGCCAACTCCGTTCGGACGTGCTCATGCACCGCTGGCGCTTTGCCGACCTGAGCCATCTCCATGTACTTGACCGTTAACTTGCCAAGATCAATATGGCAATGCCATAAATCCAGTTTTGACAAGGCCATCAGAATAGGATGGGATTCAAACTCAGACATCTCATTACGATCGATCTGCCGCACAAACCGGTGAGATTTCATGATATTGGTCACTGAGCGGTTATGCAGCGCGCGACCGTAAACAAATACACCCACATTACGTTCACTGTAGAGTCGACCCACCACAGGAATCATTTCCTGTGCCAGTGCTTCTCGTTGCTTCCAATCGCTGAAATAGTCTTCCGGGAGGGGTCGTGTCACGTGCGGCACCTTTGTGTCGAGTAGTTGAAAAAAGTCATACCGGTAAAAGCGGGCTGTTTCAAAAAGGCGCTTATTATCTTGCGATTGGTGGGGCTGTGCAACTTAAATGACCTTTTGGCAAGGCATTGCCTGTGCACAACAGCCGCACTATGCGAGAATGTGCGCCCTGTTTTACGACAAGCAGGTTTGCCTGATCCTTCAGGGCAATCCGCCTGACAATGTTAATTTAACGTGTGGAAGAAAGATGTCAGGTTTTGATTTAACTGCGCCACCTATGCCTAAAGAAAGCCATACCCTGCAATGGCCGGCATTGCCAGATTCACAATTCAGTATGGCGCTGGCGCAAACAGCGCGGCATTGTAAAGCGCCATTGCTGCTGATCACCAACAACAGCGAAGAGGCAGAACAACGCCGGCGCGAACTGCAGTTTTTTATCCCCGAGCACGGGCCAGATGCTCTGCCTATACTGAGCCTGCCCGATTGGGAGACCTTGCCTTACGACACTTTTTCACCCCATCAGGACATTGTGTCGGAACGCCTGAGCGCTTTGTATCACTTGCCTGATATGAAAAAGGGTATTTTGATAGTGCCCGTCAGCAGCCTGATGCACCGATTGCCCCCACCCAGCTACATTCAGGGCAACAGCCTGATGCTCAGCGTCGGTGAATCCTTGAACGTTGACCGGTTACGGCAACGATTAAGCGGTGCCGGATACCAGCATGTAGACTCGGTATACGAGCATGGCGAATTTACCGTACGTGGCGCAATCATGGATATCTTCCCCATGGGCAGCAAGCTGCCGTACCGGATTGACCTGTTTGACGATGAGGTTGAGTCGCTGCGCGTGTTTGATCCGGAAACACAACTTTCCCGCGAGAAGGTAAAAAGCATCCGGCTGCTTCCCGGCAAAGAATTTCCTCTGCATGAGGCAGGCAGAACCGCGTTTCGCGCCCGCTTTCGCGACATGTTTGATGTTGATACCCGCAAATGCAACCTCTATCAGGACATTAGCGAAGGCATCGCGTCAGCGGGAATTGAGTACTATCTGCCGCTGTTTTTTGATGAGATCAGTCAACTTTTTGATTACCTTCCCTCCAACACGCTGATTCTGCGTGACCGTCAACTGGACCAGCCAGCCCAACGATTCTGGCAGGACATCAACAACCGATATGAAGACCGTCGTCATGATCGCCAGCGTCCAATTCTGGCACCCACCGAGCTGTTCCTATCGCCAGAAGAGTTGTTCCGGCAACTGAAGGCTTTCAGCCTGATCACTGTGGACCATGTGCCAGGAATGACAGACTTCCCCGTGCTGAGCGCTGATAACACACTGGCCAGTCCCCTGCGCGCCCTGCAAACACTGATTGTGTCGCGACCTGATTGGCGAATGCTGTTCTGCGCGGAGAGCGCCGGACGCCGCGAGACACTGGCAGAACTGCTGCGCTCGGTTGGTATCAACTCACGACCTGTGGACGACTGGCAGGCCTTTATCAAGAGCCCCGAACATGTAGCGATCACCATTGCATCACTGGACAGAGGTCTGATGGTGCCATCATCCAAACTGATGGTCATCACCGAGTCTCAGTTGTTGGGCAGGAAAATAGCCCAGCGACGCCGCCGTCGCAGAGCCAATGACAACACTGACTTCATCATAAGAAGCCTGACTGAGCTGACCCCGGGCGCAGCCGTTGTGCATATCGACCATGGCGTAGGACGTTATGTTGGCTTGCAAACCTTGACCATTGATGGGGACAAGGCCGAGTTTCTCACCCTTGAATATTCTAATAAAGCCAAGCTTTATGTGCCGGTTGCGTCGTTACACCTGATCAGCCGTTACGGCGGCACAGATCCCGAACATGCGCCGCTGGATACGCTCGGCAACGATACCTGGCAGAAAAACAAGCGCAAAGCGGCAGAAAAAATCCGCGATGCTGCGGTCGAGCTGCTGGATATCTATGCCAAACGTGAATCGCGCACGGGTCATACCTTTCGCGTTGATGACATTGACTACGAGAAATTTGCGGCCGGTTTTCCATTCGAGGAAACCCCCGACCAACTTGAAGCCATCAACAGTGTTACCGCAGACATGCAGTCAACCCGCAGCATGGACAGGCTGGTGTGTGGTGACGTGGGTTTTGGTAAGACTGAAGTGGCGATGCGGGCTGCATTTATCGCTGTGCAGAATCACAAACAGGTTGCGCTGCTGGTGCCCACCACCTTGTTGGCACAGCAGCATTACGAAAGCTTCAGAGACCGTTTTGCTGAATGGCCGGTGAGTATCGATCTGATCTCGCGTTTCAGAAGTAGCAAACAACAGGAAGACACCCTTGAACGCATCCGTAACGGGCGCGTAGACATCATTATCGGCACTCACAAGTTATTGCAGAACAACATCTTGTATAAAGATCTGGGCCTGTTGGTGATTGATGAAGAGCATCGCTTTGGTGTGCAGCAGAAAGAGCGCATCAAAGCCATTCGCGCCGAAGTTGATATTCTGACACTGACAGCAACGCCCATTCCCAGAACCCTGAACATGGCCATGTCGGGTGTCCGCGACCTGTCGCTGATTGTGACCCCGCCCGCCAAACGCTTATCGGTTAAAACCTTTGTGCGCGAGCAACAGGACAGTCTTATCAAGGAAGCGGTGCTACGAGAACTGCTTCGCGGTGGCCAGGTCTTCTACCTGCACAATGAAGTCAAAACCATTGAGCGTACGGCCGATCATCTCAGAGAGTTGATTCCGGAAGCCCGTGTCTGTGTTGCCCACGGCCAGTTGCCCGAACGTGAACTGGAAGTCATCATGGCCGACTTCTATCACAAACGTTACAACATCCTTGTGTGCTCAACGATTATCGAAACCGGTATCGATATCCCCAGCGCCAATACCATTATTATCGACCGCGCCGACAAACTTGGCCTCGCACAATTGCATCAACTGCGCGGCCGCGTAGGGCGCTCGCATCACCAGGCGTATGCCTACCTGCTCACGCCACCGCCCAAAGTGATGACGCCGGACGCGGAAAAACGTCTAGACGCCATTTCTGCGGCCAGCACGCTGGGAGCAGGTTTTACGCTGGCCAGCCATGATCTTGAGATTCGCGGTGCCGGGGAGATTCTGGGCGAAGAGCAAACCGGTCATCTGCAAAAGATCGGCTTCACGCTCTATACGGAAATGCTCGAGGAAGCTGTCAAAGCCATTCGCGAGGGACGCTCGCCCAATATTGACCTGGTCATGCAAAGTGGCAGCGAAATCAATCTGCGTGTCCCTGCACTGATTCCCGAGGAATACTTGCCCGATATTCACACGCGCCTGATCATGTATAAGCGTATTGCCGGTGCCCGCGATGAGGATGAGTTGCGTGATCTGCAAGTGGAAATGATAGACCGCTTTGGTTTGCTGCCCGAGCCGGCAAAAATTCTGTTCTCAGTCACTCAGCTGAAACTGCGGGCGGAAGAAATGGGCATCAGTAAGGTGGACGCCAGCGCACAGACCGGGCGTATCGTTTTTCGCCAGCATACGCGCATTGATCCTTTTTCAATTGTGCAACTGGTGCAAAAGCAGTCCAAGGTTTACAAGTTGTCAGGGCCAACACAGCTCGGTTTTGTGCACGATAAACCGACACCTGCGGCTCGTATTGAATTTATTAACAAAACTCTGGATCAATTCCGACTGTTGCCCGTAACATAATTGGCTCAAAGGAGCTAAACGCGTGAAGGCTGATTACTGCATTATCAACGCCCGATTCAGGGTATCGTCTGCACTGGCCATGTGGTTGCTGGCGATACCGGCGTGGGCGCAGGTTCAGACAGAGGAACGCTGGTACCAGATCGAAGTCACCGTTTTTGCTCATGACAACGCCATGCAATCCCGCGAAATCTGGCCCATGGAACTGCTGCAACTGCCTGTTGCGCGCAGCACCCGCCCGCTGGACACCCTGATGTCTGTTTATGATCTGCCGGACTGGAGCGTGCTGGACGCGGCGCTGACGGGCACTCCGGTTGTAGAGGGCATTGCACTGACACAGGCGGTTGCTGCGGCGCAGCCAATCGATGACCGATCGACTGGCGCGCCGGTTTTACGTTCATCAACATTCAGGCTGCCAGATCCGCAAAGAGATGCCTTTCTGGCATTACCATCCTCCGACCAGCAGTTTCAGGATACTAACCGCGCATTAGCGGGTACAGGCAGATATCGGGTGATGTATCACAGTGCCTGGCGGCAACCGATGCGGGGCAGCAGCCAGTCAATACCCGTTTGGGTCGAGGGGGGTAATCGGTTTGGGCAGCGGCACGAACTCGAGGGCAGCCTCAACTTTCGCTTCAATCCCGGACAGGATCGAGTAGTACTGGATGTCCGCTTGTGGCTGACACAGTTCAGCGTAATGCCGCCGGCTGATAGCGTGGAAATCAGGTTGCCCGATTTGCCTGAGGCAGTTATCCGTCAGCGCAAACCAGAGGGCATGCCTGACGAGCAGCAGTGGCACAGCACGCCGGTAATCCCTGTGCTGAATACCCGGGAACTGCGCAGCAATGAATTTCACTACCTGGATCATCCGGCGGTTGGAGTGATTGTGCAGGTACAACCCTACACGGTGCCGCCATTGCCGGAACCTGAACCAGAACCTGAACCCGCGCCAGCTCCGGCCAGTGAAACTCCCTCCGCAACACCCTTGCTGCAACCTGTGCAGTCAACCGTCACATCGCCAACGCTTTAGCTCGTGTACGACTTGGCGGCACGCAACAATACCGCCTGAATACTGTCCATACCGGAGGCCAGCACCTGACGTATACCGTCTACTGTGATCACCTCGTTACTCAGACCCGCACCCCAGTTTACCGACAAAGCAATGCAGGCATAGGGCAATGACAACTCTTTTGCCAGGCCTGCCTCGGGCATGCCGGTCATCCCGACCATGTCGCAGCCATCGCGCTGCATCCGCCTGATTTCCGCCGGAGATTCCAGTCGTGGCCCCTGTGTTGCCCCGTATACACCCTGTGGCCAAACTGGCACTTGAACGTCATTGGCACTTCGTATCAGTAACTGACGCAGACCTTGATCATAGGGATCTGTAAAGTCGACATGTGTCACCGTTGCTGAGAACTGATCCGGAGAATCGATACCCGTCAAGCGGCCATCAAAGAAAGTATGTTCGCGGCCGTGTGTGTAATCGATGATCTGATCGGGAACTGCAATCACACCGGGCCCCATCTCTGCATGAATACCACCAACCGCATTGACGGCCAGAATTGCAGTGGCCCCAGCTTCTCGCAGCGCAAACACGTTAGCCCTGTAGTTGATACGGTGAGGTGGCAGCGTATGCCAGGCGCCGTGTCTGGGCAAAAAGCCAATCTCCTGTGCACTGTCGCCCAGGTAGCCACATGCCAACACTACTGCCTGATCAGAATAAGGCGTTGAGATCGCAATCTCGCGGCTTGTTTTAAAACCCGGCAGTTGTGTAAACCCGGTTCCACCAATACAAACCAACATAAAATGTTACGCCTCTCGCCCGCTACTCAGTTGCAGCCGATTCTTCCAGCTGACTGACAGCAGCGCAACAGTATTATGTGTGAATTGACATTGCTGCACGCTACGACACTAAAATGCCGGAAACACAGATGCGCGGATTTGATAACTGATGATCACACGCTGGCAAAACAAGCTATTGGACAAATTGTGGCGGGAACACCGGCAGCTGCCGCTCAATGCCGCGCACAAAGTGTATAAATTGCTTGTCCGACGTGGTCGCATACCTGACGACACATTCACACAGCTTTTTTATGGTTTGCAGTACGAAGGAAGATTAAACAATAATGTTGATGCTGCCATCTATTTTTCAGGTGCCTTTGAAAAACCTCTGCTGCACTTTATGGAAGACTCTCTGCGTGCGCTGGCACCTGCACAGGGTGTTTTTGTAGACGTCGGCGCAAATGTCGGACAACACTCGCTGTTTGTGTCACGCATCGCCGCACAGGTGATCGCCTTTGAGCCATATGAACCGGTGCGATTGCGACTACTACATCAGATGAAGCTGAACGGCATCAGCAATATCGAAGTTCACGCAACGGGCTTGAGTGATAGTAGCGGCAGCATGCCATTTTATGCACCGGTTGGCAGCAACGCAGGTATTGGATCGTTTGATCCTAAAAGCACAAAAAAGGGAAATGTTGCAATCGGTGAGTTAGCGATTGTCAGCGGTGATGCGCACTTTGAAGAACACAGACCCGCGCGACTTGATGTGGTAAAAATTGATGTTGAGGGGTTTGAAAAATCGGTACTGCAAGGGCTTAAAAAAACGTTGCAAACCTATCGGCCTCTTGTTGTCTGTGAAATGACCTACGGAAATGCCGACTCCTTTACAACATCCGAGGACATCATTGACAGCCTGCCTGAGAATTACACACTGTTGTGCTTTGACCGCCGACGGGCTGATGGGCGCAAACGACAACGAGAAAATGCCAGGGCAAGACACAGCGGTTTGTACCGCCTGATGCCCTATCCTGGCCCCCTTGTCAGCGGACAGGACGATGTGATCTTATGCCCGCAGGAGTTGCTCGCAAAGCCCCCCTTTACCAATAATAAGAATTGACAGGCCCGTTGTTATGTCAGAACTCGTCAGGTCAGCAGGTTCTCTGCTGGAAGTACTACGTTATACAAAGGTGAAACAATCGCTGCTATTGCTGATGCTGTTGTTTCAGTTCCATGATGTGTCCGCACAGCCATCTGGTCAGGCAATGGCCGGTGACATGATGGCAAGCAGCATCAGATTTCTGCCAGACACCTCCATCCGCCTCGACGGCATACTGGATGACGCCGTGTGGAGCTCACTGACCCCGGTCGGTGAACTTCGAGTGACAGAGCCAGACACGCTTGAGCCGTCTTCTTTTCCCACTGAAACCCGACTGTTTTACACCGCCGATGGACTGTACATAGGGATTCATGCCGTGCAGCCAGCGGGTACCCAACTGGCCAGATTGAGCTCGCGCGACGCCGATATCAACCGCGATGGTGTGACCATTTTCCTTGATACCTCCGGCGATGCACGTTACGGCTATTTTTTTGGCGTAAACCTGGGTGGCACGTTGACCGATGGCACTCTTTTGCCAGAGCGCCAATTGAGCAACCTGTGGGATGGTCCCTGGTCCGGGGAAATACGCGAGACGGCTGACGGGTATCAGGTCGAGATGTATCTGCCCTGGTCCATGATGACCATGCCGGCGCTGACAACAGAGAACAGAAAACTGGGCATCGGTATCAGTCGCCGAGCGGCATGGCTGGACGAGAGCTGGAGTTGGCCGGCGCTACCGGAAAGTCAGGCCCGATTTTTGTCCGGACTACATGCACTGACGCTGGAAGAGTTAACCGACGTGAGCACGGAGGGACTGATTTTTTATCCGGCAGTCTCCGGTACGGCGGATCAAATGCGTTCAACACAAGACGTCAGAGCCGGCGCTGATATTTACTGGCGCCCCGGCTCCAATATGCAGATTAGCGCCAGTCTGCTGCCAGACTTTGGCGTTGTTGAATCCGATGATGTAGTAGTCAATCTGACAGCGTTTGAAGTGTTCTTCCCTGAAAAACGGCCTTTTTTTCTGGAAGGTAACGAGATTTTTATTACTTCTCCGCGTTCCGCGGTCCGTAGCGCCGCCACCAGCACCGGGGCGCGTCAAGTGTCCAACAACTTTGCGCTCGAACCCACCACTCTGCTTAACACGCGGCGTATCGGCGGTGCACCGGAGCGACTGCAGCTGGCGCCGGGGCTAACAGTTGCAGACCATGAACTGAGCAAACCCAGTGAGTTGTATGGTGCCACCAAAATTACCGGACAACAGGGCAGTCTGCGCTACGGGCTGATGCTGGCCAGCGAGGAAGACACCTCCGTGTACGCACGCAACAATCTGGGTAACGAAGTTGCCCTCGAACAGCAGGGGCGCGACTTCGGCGTCATGCGTCTGCTGTACGAGAACACAAGTAATGGCCGGCGCAGCATCGGCGTCATGTCGACGCTGGCAGATCATCCGGACAGCGAGGCACGCACTCGTGGCGTTGATCTGCATTATGTCAGTCCGCGCAGCCGCCTGATTGGCGATGTACAACTGATCAACTCAGACGTTAACGGTGTGCAAGGCAACGGCATGTACCTTGATGTCAACTATGTGCCACAACAGGGCACCTTGCACCGCTTCTCCTTTGATTATCTGGATGACAAACTGGATGTCAGTGACCTTGGTTTTTTGCGTCGCAATGACATCAGTACGCTGCGCCATACCTTTAATCAACAAAGCTCGGCGTCGCAGCGTTTTCGTTTTGTAAACCATAACATCACCACCAGTTACGAGCGCAATACGAGCGGACGTATGGTGGGTGCCTCGCTTTACTACCGCAATACGCTCACCTTGCAGAATCGCAATCAGCTTAACTCGACGCTGATTTTCAGGCCTGAGCGTTGGGACGACCGCACCACAAAAAATAATGGTAACTACCGTTTTGCGCAGGGCGGTCAGCTTGATTTTGCATACGGAACAGATACCAGCAAGGTGCTCAGCAGCAGTATCGGTATCAGCGCCAGCACTGAAGCATTGGGAGACGTGACCTACCAATCCAAAGTCGGGCTGACTTATAAACCCAACGATCGCCTCTCCGTGGACATGGACCTGACCTACCGGAAAACCGACAACTGGGTTATCTATCTGAGCGGGACCACATTAGGCAGCTACGATGCAGTGCAATGGCAACCCGAAGTGGACGTCTCACTGTTTCTGAGCGCTCGTCAGCAGCTGCAATTCTCACTTCAGTGGATTGGCATCAGGGGCAGCACCAGCGCCCTGTTACGTGCACCACAAGGTTACGGTGAGTTGCAGAGAATCGCGATACCCGCCAGCAATATGCAGGCTTACGACTTACGTATCAGTCGGGCAACCGCACAGATCCGGTACCGCTGGGAACTGGCTCCGTTGTCAGATCTGTTTATTGTCTATACCCGAGGGGGCAATGTGCCCAGAGGGCAGGCTGATGAGTTTGGGGACATGTTTACAGAAGCACTGACCGACCCGGTGATCGACAGACTGGTCATCAAACTGAGATATCGTTTCGGATTATGAAAATAAACGCCAACTTTAATGAACGAGTAGTCATTAATACCAACGAGATGAGCTGGACACCATCTCCCATGCCGGGTGTCGAGCGAAAAATGCTCGATCGCATCGGCGAAGAGATTGCACGCGCCACCAGTCTTGTCCGTTATGCCCCCAACTCACATTTTAGTGCCCATACACATGGCGGCGGCGAAGAGTTTCTGGTGCTTGAAGGCGAGTTTATTGATGCGGATGGCTGCTACCCGGCAGGAACTTATGTCAGAAATCCGGTTGGTAGTTCACATGCACCTTGGGCAGGCGCTGAGGGCGCCGTTATCTTTGCCAAGCTTCATCAGTTTGACCTGCAAGATGCGGCGCATTGCGTGATTCAAACACGTGAACAAGCCTGGTATCCGGGCATGGTATCAGGGCTGAAGGTCATGCCTTTGCATGAATTTGGCGCAGAGCATGTGGCCTTGGTGAAATGGGCACCCAATACCCGCTTTAACCCACACCAACATCGGGGCGGTGAAGAAATTCTGGTGCTTGAGGGCGTATTCTGCGATGAGCACGGAGTCTACCCGGCCGGAAGTTGGTTACGCAGCCCACACCTGTCAAAACATCAGCCTTTTACGGGCCCCGAAGGCGCGCTTATCTATGTCAAAACCGGGCATCTGGGTGATCTGATACGCTGAAATTATTTCAGTAATCCTGCGACACTATGTCACACGCCTATCTGCATTACTGACTGTTATACTGCCATTCCAAATCTTGATCTGGAGTGTGCCCTGATGGACTACCCAATAAAAATCGCTGATAAGGCAGCCGTTTTGGCCGCAATGTTTCGACGTACGCTAAATCTGCTCACTGTTGCTCTTGTGCTTACCAGCCCGGCGACAGTGATGGCACAGACGGTTAATGTCGATTTCGACGCTGCATTTCTGGGCGTGAACTTTGACCCGTTAACGCTGGATGGCAATGGCAGTGACGTCGGAACTGGCAACGGCATGCCGGATGCGGCAGAGATGGCGCTGGTCTCAGCGGTATTGCGTGATAACACACTTGATCTGTCCGCATCGGGCGGTATTCGTCATACCGATGTATTGCGCGCTTACGAGCAGGCGTTGGCATCTGCAACGGCCGATGTCGAGACACTTATTTCAGTTTGGCCTACCGTTGCAACCTTAAGCGCCGGATACATGATGTTAGGGCAGTCAGGGTTCGATTTTATTGATCGCATGGCGCGTGGCTTTGGCGTCTCTCATCAGGGCGATTATTCCTTGGCACTGATCACAGGCACACAACTGACAGGTGCAGGCGATGCAGACGGCGACGGAATCAGCAATCTTCAGGAGTATCTGGCGTTCGGCAGAACATCAATTGCAGCGTATGTCAGCGCTGCGCTTGACCCGTCGCAAAAACCGGCATCCGATCAGATCACCGATGTCATCCTGCCGGAAAGCAACCACAAAACCATCGGCGTTATTTTGTATCCGGGTTTTGAAGTACTCGACGTTTACGGACCAGTAGAAATGTGGGCAAATGTGCCTGAATTTAATGTCATTATGATTGCGGAAGAGCAAGGTCCGGTCATGTCTGCACAGGGTGTCGCCACTATAGCCGATTACTCTTTCGATAATGCACCAGCACTTGATATCGTGATGGTGCCAGGTGGCATTGGCACGCGGACTGAATTGCTCAATGAAACTTTTTTAAGTTACCTGCGGCAGGTGCATGCTGAGTCGGAATATACAACGTCGGTTTGCACGGGCTCCGCTCTACTGGCCAAGGCCGGTATTCTGGATGGATTGAGCGCCACGTCCAACAAGCGCGCGTTCTATCTCGCCGAGGAACAGTCCTCAGCGGTTGACTGGATTGTTGATGCGCGCTGGGTTGAAAGCGGCACGGTACTGACGTCTTCCGGCGTTTCTGCCGGCATTGATATGGCGCTGGGGCTGGTGGCAAAAACGCATGGCATCAACAGTGCGCGCATGCTGGCGAGCACCCTTGAATACATCTGGCATGAGGATGCTGATAATGATCCGTTTGCGCAATTTGCCCAGCGCTCGGTAATGGCAGTGACGGCCAGCACGCTTGCAATTGAAAATGCCGAGCCGGCTGCCGGGGTTATCCTCGACACAGCACCACGTTTCCTGCAGTTGTTTTTCGATAACGCGCCTGATGTCGCCAGAAGCTCTATTGTGCTGCAGCAAATAGGCGCCGATACGCGTAGCATTCAACTTACCGGCCTGCACACCATGAATAACCGTGACTTGATGATTTCAGTCGCAGAGCCGCTCGCTGATGGGCACTACACAGTCACCTGGAGCAGTGCTACTGCGGGTGGGGGTGCTCAGACGATGGGTAGCTACCAGTTCGAGGTCAAAACCAATCCGCAGTAGAAAGAGGAAAAAGCCTCATTCAGAAACCGTGAATGCCGGATCTGTATGAGGCAAGCCTGCTTTTTACTCGGGTTCTACCCCGTCTTCACGGACACTTCAAAAAAGCCTCATAATAGGCAAAAGGAGTGTTTATGCCAAAGAGAAGAAAGTACAGCCCTGAGTTTAAAAAGGGTGCCGTTGAGCAGGTTC
>Ga0169931_10000197_pt1 | contig 95328 bp, 80 predicted proteins | sample Kivu_15m_20L_FD_129675 | JGI IMG/M metagenome (GOLD analysis project Ga0169931, IMG submission 129675) | Freshwater microbial communities from Lake Kivu, Western Province, Rwanda to study Microbial Dark Matter (Phase II) - Kivu_15m_20L... | ecosystem: Environmental > Aquatic > Freshwater > Lake...
AAAAGGCAATGGACAGAAAGCTACGGCGCATTAAGCAGCTGGCTAAGATCACCTTCGAGGAGTGGCAAAAATCCCCTCAGGGACAGCGTTCGCTAAATGACCTTTTGCAATGAGGCAACGCGAGGCACAATCACGAATCAGCGTACTTTGGCCGCTCCTCCTAAGCTGTACTGCAGTCATTTTTTAGATTGCTGTTGGCATAGGTGATAGAACTGACGTGTTGCGGCCCTACTGACAACATCCTTGAGCTTCTCTATGCCTTCAATAATAGATCCTCCGTTCTGTTTAATCTCGCTGATGAGATCATCGCGATGACGTATCTCTTGGCAGAGCGCCTTTAGGGCATGCATGATAGGCCAACCCACGCAAGGTTTCTTGGACAAAAAATATTTTAGATCTCTACCTTCTTCAAGACCCATCCACTCCCGGGCGATAGCCATTTTAAAGACCGACTGTCTCGCTGGTTCACTCAACTCTGTGGTTTGCAAGCGTGAGACTCGATAGTACTTCGAGGTAAAATTGTTCACTGTCTCTGGCACTACTGAGCACGCTGGTTTTTTTAGGCAGCGAGCCAGGAGTGTCCGTGCTAGTTCGTCACACGTTGGCCCTTCGAAAGAACGAAGGGAATCTTCACAATGTTGCACGGCTGTAGTGAGTAGAATGTGCCGGCAGTACTGCCGATTGAATAACGTCGAGCATAAGTCCTCACTTAATAATTTTGAAACTGAAACGGTCACACGAGCCGCACCACTCCCTCAGGGTAGGGTAACTTCCTTGAGTAAGAATGCGCGCAAAGAGGTGTCTGCTCCCTACGTAGGCGCTCCCCGAAACAGAGGGAGGCTTGCTGACACAGAAAGGAAGGGGGAGCTTAAGCTAATCACTTTATCACCTAATGAAGAGGCTACTTGTAGTCCGAGCCCGCAGCTCGGGAGCATTTTTTGTACGCCCGCCATAGTCTCTTTCAAGAGGATAGGCTCTCGACTGAGGCTAATCAAGGTGTGAACAGCGCAATCAAAAATATCAATAAAATACGAACGGTTGCAGCCCAAGCTCGGCGCACATGACACAGGTTCGCCAGGGGTCTGCCCACATCCTGCACCGACTGCTCTCACAGGTTACCACGGTGTGCCTCGAAACGATTTTAGCCTTTGGCGCTCAATTTCACATTAAGTTCGAAGCCAAAAATGCCGTAGAAACCTCTGAAGCAGTTGGTGTGTAGCAGTTCGATAAATCTGTTTAATGCAGTGGTAGTAGAAGTAGCTATAGGTTGCTCCTCCCGCCTCGATCTGTCTTTAGCTGGTCCAACTTCGGGCAAGGATGCCCAAGGTATGGTCTGGTTCACACTTTAGGGTTCTGTTGTTGGGATCCCTCTGCCTCCGGGAAACCGTTAATAGTGTGCCACTGTAGTTCAAGGAGGAATGAGGCATGGCAATTACAATTGGTAGTAACATATCGTCACTTCAAGCCCAACGTCGACTGGCGAATTCGAGCGAAGATCTGAATTCGACCTTTCTAAAGTTGAGCTCCGGTCAACGCATCAACAAAGCAAGCGATGATGCCGCAGGTCTCGCGATTGCAGACTCCTTGAAGGCAAACATCCGCATCGGTCAGGTAGCTGTGCGTAATGCCAACGACGGTATCTCGTCGATCGGTATCGCAGACGCTTCGTTAGCTGATATCGGTAACGTACTTACACGTCTCGCGGAGCTCGCTGAGCAATCTTCCAACGGGACCTTCTCCGTGACTCAGCGTTCGGCGCTACAGAATGAGTTCACGGCACTTGGCTCCGAGATCGAACGTATCGCCGTCACCACCGAGTTTAACGGGGTGAAGCTTCTTTCCGGCAACAACAATCTGGTATTACAGGTTGGTTTCGACTCTGCGTCAACATCGCAGATCGCCTTCGCGGGCGTACAGGGTACGCTAGCCTCCTTGGGACTTGCACAGCAGAACAACTCCTCACTGTCGTTCTCGCTGAACGGGATAAACCTGACCGAGGGCGCTAGCGCCTCGCGTCTGGCCCTGGATGCGGTAAACAGAGCGGTAGGTTCGTTGGCATCCACTCGTGGAGTGCTCGGTGCAGCCGAATCACGATTGAGAGTTGCGATCAGCAACCTCTCGATCTCGCGTGAAAATATTGCCGCTGCAGAGAGCCGAATCCGAGACGTGGACGTAGCGACCGAAGCTGCAGAGTTGACACGACTCAACATCTTGCAACAGGCGGGCGCGTCGGTTCTCGCTCAGGCAAATCAAGCTCCTTCGCTGGCGCTTTCTCTCCTACGATAGTCGCAGGATTGATTGTCTTACCAAGAAACACAACGTGCGGCGACCGTTTGGTAAGCCGCACGTTTTTTTATTTTTTGGTAAACCCAGCCTCATTCATTTTTGAAAAAATGAATGAGAATAGCTGGGCGAGTGATTTTTTTCAAAAGTCACTCGCGCAGGGTCTATCTTAATATTTCAGCGCTGGTTTGTGTACCACCACTTCCACGCAGCAGGGGCGCTTCAACAATATAGCTAATCCGGTACAAACGAGACTAATCGGTAGCAATACGAAATTGAGCCTCGACATCAGTTTAGTCCAGCGCGGATAGAGTAAGTCCCGCTCGACCGACCACTCTTTGCTCCGCCGATTATGAAGGTAATTGTGCGATAAACTTATCATATTAAAGAGCGTTTGATGAAAGCCGGGAATTTCGTATTCGAGCGCGCAATCGAATATCTGAGGAGATTGAAAACCGATCTGCTTGAGCAGCTGAATCAACCCTTTTTGCGAAAAATGGTTAACATGCTGTGGTACGTTCAAATAAGCCCATCGGCGTCCTCCAATACCAGCTTGAAGTCCAGCAACATTTGGAACGCTCAGGTAAAGGACACCCCCGGGCTTCAACAGTTCGAAGGACAGTCGTAATGCCTCGCAGGGGTCCGAAAGCTGCTCGAATATGTGCCACCCTGTCACAATATCAAAACTCCCCTCCTTGAGATGAAACTTCTCCGATAGCGAAGAGGGGCCACAGGAGTCACTCACAATCGCGCCTCCCGTTCCAAAGTCCTGTCTGCTCACAGCGTGAGGGTCAACAGACGTAACCTTGAAACCGACAGAGCTCATGGTATGAGTAAAAAGCGACGCGCCGGCGGTAAAATTAAGCACGTGGCGCCCCTCGGTCATAGACTGAATTCGATCGATTCGCATCTGCATGAACGGCCGAAGTAGTCTAGACGACAGACGTGCAAGCAGACCTTCCGGTAACCCTTGGCACACTCCCCTATCTGGTAGCGGATATGTAAACATATTGTGGCATGAACGACATTCAAAGACCTTGAAATCACCGAGAAACCGCATATCCTCACATGTCTCGAGCAACGTAGCTTTCACAGAGGCCTCATTCGCCCCACAGATACGACATGGAGGGCACATCTCAGCATCGAGAACAAGCCGCCCGCGTTGGGTGCCAACCGGATGTAGCGGCAAGCTGTCTACCTTAGCCTTCTTGAGCAAATCTTCTACTATCGCTGCAGCAAGTCGATTATTCACTGCAAGAATAGGATCCTCTCTCCCATAAGCTACGGTTGAGTCGTCGCGCTGGCCTCGTTGGTACAAGAGGACCTCATCCGCTCCCACTTGAATACTCTGCTCGCCATCAACCTTCACAATATAGACTTTGTCATGGGGCGCATACGTCACGCTCAATCCGCGCGCCAGCTCGGCTAATTCAGGCCTGCGGTCACCACTGATTTTGCGCGTCTTAATCTCCTCCAAAAGCATATGTCTGAAAGCAAAAGCTCGTGGGTCGATCGAATCCCGTTCTGGATATTGCTCTGTTACTTTCATCGGTAGGACCTGCGTCTCATATCAGCAATCTGCACTAAGGTCGTTGCCTGCGCCTGTTGCCGTACCTTCTCCAAGCGAGAGATCCACGGGGAATCATCGATCGGATGTTTCGTGTTAATCTCCTCGATGATAGCAAGGAGTTGGTCTACCTCGAGAGGCCAAGGTTTGGCGTGCCTCGTCCTGGTAAACACGCCTAGTCTTTCGAGCAAGGTGAGGGGGTAATGAGCTGTTATAGATATCTCTGGATAGCTTCCATACATACATCCACTGCAGGCTTTCGTGATCGGATAGACGGCTTTTTGCAACTCTCCACTTCGATACCACGTCGGAAAATCAGGATGCCACACAGGAAAGCTCTTTCCGAGCACGTGATCGCAGCAAACCTGTAAATCTCCGTTTGGCCGAATCGCGAAATAAAGGTCTGGGCTATCACACCGCCCCTGATTACGACGCCGCCATCGCACCTCCTGACCTCTAATCAAAAGTCTTACATTGTAGAGATATTCGGCGGAGTCATACAGCTTGTAGCCCTGGCTCTTTAAGGACAAGCACTCCTCAAGAACCTGATCTACCAGCTCGTAGAGATCCGGCGTGAAGAGCATCTCTCGATCGTAACTCCTGAAGTTAAACACCTCTGACGGATCGGCGATGTGTGCTGGGACGAGCGATACATACCAACCAATAGCTGATGCAAATCGTATAATGTTTGGGATCTCGAGGATATTCTGCGGAGATAAAACAGTTCCGAATGCTGCAAAGCTATTTTTTATCGGATATGTTTTGGTCACGTTCGAAATAGTTCGAATTGCCCGCATCCAACTTTTATCGTGTGAGCCATTCAGAAAATCCTGTTTGCTTTCATGCAGGCTATCGAGTGAGATGGAGATGTCACGAGCTCCCGCGGCAACTACCTTAGATAGAGCTTCCTCAGTGGCTAAGCCGTTGGTCTGAGTGCGAACATGAATACCTCTGCTGGTGAAGGCTCTCACTATCTCAGGGAGATCCTTGCGAATGAAAGGCTCACCGCCTGTCAGTAATACGATCGCTGTGCCGACCTTTTTGAGGTTATCTGCTATCCGCTCTACTTCAGCTACGGACACCTCTCTAACATTCGCATTAGCGTATATAATGTTGCATTGCTTACAGGTCAAATTACACCGAGCGGTGATGTAAAATTGGACGTATACGGGGTGGCGGGTTGGCCCAAGAATACCGCGCGCTATATTGAAGGAGCTTTTGAGGCCAAAGAGCATGGTCTACTTGAAAATGAAGGCATCTTAACGCATGGGGAGAAGATGAGGCAACGCTCGATACCTCCACCATCGCGAGCTCAACAAGCTCGACATTAAGATGCGCGACGCGTCGGCAAGGTTTCACGTAAACCTATTTACTACCACCCCGCTCTCGTTCAAGCTCCTCGGCGACCTCACTGCTCCTCCCAATTTTTCACAGCGCCTCAGGGCTTCCGTGCTCCCCACACAGCCGCGAATTCAGCTATGAATTGGGGGTATTGCGGAATTCGAACCGCTCCATCTTGTTGAAGAACTCAAGCTTGCGGAGCGATGCTCAAGATCTGCACCGTCGGTATTTCTCCCTGATACCTCTCGCAAGCGTACGTGTGGCGGCTACCAAGCGTCTGGCCTATGACAGCATAACAAACCCAGCTGAGTAACAGAATCCAACTTCCAAGACGGCTCATCTCTAGGGAAGCAAGGCAAAACGTGGCTGCCGCGATTAAACGATGTGGAATCACCGGCCTTTTTATCATTTAGAAAAGTGTACAATGACAGAGATCCTATTATTCAGCCTCGCGGTCCTAGGGACAGCGACTTTTCTTTGGGGGTGTAACAAGGGATTCGACATTACAGACGAAGCCATCTTCCTGATGCAGGCGAGGCATCCAGAGGATGTACGATGTTATCCATTCTTCGATTTTGCTTACTGTGCGCCGCTTCACCGATTGACTGCAGGCAATATCGTCGTCCACCGAGTTATCTTAATGGCGTTGACGGTATTGAGTTGCGCGGTTTTTAGCTACGGGACCTCACACCTGATTACTGCAAGCTTTCCGGCACTGGCCCCCCACCACATAGAGTTAGCGCTTGTTAGTTACGTGGGGAGTCTTCTTCGCTTCGTTTTCGGTCCGCGACTGCTTTACTACAATCACCTGAATTCGTTCTCTCTCCTTATTCAGGCGGGCATTCTATTTTCAGTGTTTTTTGGTTTCTCGTCACACATGGAATTTAAGCTTCTTGCGGTTGGAGCTTTAATAGGCTTTCAGTTCTTCATAAAAATAAGCTCATGTCTCTCTAGTCTCGCCACCCTACTCATAATGTGTCCTTTGCTTGCAACGGGCACTGTTATAGAACGACTCTATGTCGACCTCCTGCTTCTAGCCGGATTCCTTTGCTTCGGTGTATTCCACTTCACCATCGTTCAGAGTCCTCGGGCATGGTGGATAGCTTTTTCGTCTCAGCTTGAGCTCGCTAAACTCTTCACCTGGGGAGTATCGTGCGTTCCTCGCCACTTTAAAGAGATGAGGATTTTTGCTGCCAAAGGCTTACGGCAATACCAGCGCTCTTTTTTGGTAGCATCTGGAGGCGCAGCTGTCGCAATGTGTTGCTGTTCCTCGAGCACAACATTGATCCCTTGCGCTGGAGCTATCGCGCTTTGGGCCATGATTGAATTCGTTGAGCAAAGTGTAAAACTCAAGACGTGGGAACCTACCGTCTATAACGAAAGGTTTTCGAGTGTAACTTCATTAGTAGCGCTCATGCTCCTCGTTGGAATTCTCTCGATACCTCTGTTAGTGATTCCAAACATCAGCGACCTACATTCGGCCGATCCTCGCCTGTGGCTTGCTTTGTCTCTTCTCGCTGTCCTTCCATTTCTCGGGGCAATCGGAACATCGAACCCGCTGTTCGTGAATACGGTCTTCCATCATTCCACCTGGTACCTGCTTATCGGGATGATGATGATGGGATGGGGAAAAGCTCTTGGCTCGGATTTATTGGGCGAACTGCTCCTCATCATTCTAGCTGCTCACGGTGTGAAACAAACCGTTTATGCGATGATCAACCAGCCATACCGTCTCGTAGGCCCTCTAACAGCTCAGACCGAGCGCATCGAGATCGGCTTTCCTGCAACGGCTCTTAAGATGTCTCCCGCTGCGGCGAATTTCATAGGCCACTTCAAGCACATGCTGGAGGCGAATGGTTTCAAGCCCGGTGACGACATTATCGCTCTATTTGATATGCCGGGGTTGGTCTATGCAGTTGGCGGTCGCTCACCAGGTCACCAATGGTACTATACCGTCGTTGACCGCAACGACGCGATGATGGAAGCCAACGCATGGAACCTACGTCGCGTTGCTACTGAAAGGCTTCAACGGTCATTTATCATACAGAAGGGGGATATTAGCTTCTTTCACAAACATCTTAACTCCTTACACATTTCGTTTCCTCACGAATACGCGCTGTGTGGCCAACTAGTCTCGCCGTTCTCACACGAGATAGTAACCCTATGGAAACCCCTGATTGCTGTGACGCAGGACGATGCTTGCAGCAGATACCGCCACATATTACTCGCTAATAGGGCGCTCGAAGCAGGAAGACCGCAGGCAGCACTACAGCACATGGAGGCTGCCGTAGCCGAGCAGCCTGACAACCTGGAGCTAAGGGTGGATACGGGCAATCTCTTGCTTAATCAAGGTCAGCCCGCCCGGGCTAGAGAGCATTTCGAAGCTGCTCTTAGCATCTCAAGCACTGATGCCGCTGCATCACTCGGTTTGGCCGCTGCTCTCATTCAAACTGAAACCTTCTCCGGTATCCGTCCATTGATTGACACAGTCCTCGCCGCAGATTCCCAAAACGTCTTAGCGCTCAAAATACTCGGTTGTGTAGCGCGGCGCGAGGGTCTTGCAACTGAAGCTCAGAAGCACTTTGAAAAAGCTCTGATCGTACAGCCGAATGACCAAGAGAGTCTTGAGCAGCTAATCATTCTAGAAACTGAACACGGAAATACGCCTACTGCTCAGGAATTATTCGAGCGATTAAGTGGATTGAATCCTCAAAACGCTAACCTACCGACTCTACGGAACGCTCTAATTTCGCGATGCGAGACTACGGCTACCTAAGCGGATATGATGCGCACAGTTTTTTGAGCACGACTTGAGATCGTCACGCAGCAAACAACGATGACAAACGGTTGCTGGGGTACCGCATCGCTTGCACTCTATCGGCTCTTTGGCAGGATTTCCGCAATGCGGGCACAATGTATAAGTCTGCGAGGGTTGTAATTTACTGTCCACCGCCACACGATGATCGAACACAAAGCACTCGCCCTTAAAGAACCCCTCAGGGTACTCTTCCAGATAGCGCAGAATGCCACCCTCCAGTTGATACACCTGGTTGTAGCCAAGCTGTTTTAGCTCCGGCACAGCTTTTTCACACCGGATACCGCCAGTGCAGTAAAGCAAGAGCTTCTTATCTCGTGGTAATCCCTCGCGCTCGACATACCCTTTGAACTCGCTAAACTTCTTGATTCGCGGATCGATTGCACCCTCAAAGATTCCAACCTCGGTTTCGTAGTCGTTACGCGTATCGACCACTACCACATTAGGATCTGATGTCATCATCTCGTGCCACTGCTGAGGAGATACATGCGTCCCCTGTGAATCATCTATCGTGATTTCAAGATTCTTCGTCGTTATGATCTCAGACCGCACGTCCACCTTAAAGCGGGCGAAGGGCATCTTGTGAGCCTGCGAATCCTTGAAGGTGATATCCGGACATGACAGACGCGAACGGATAAAATCTTTAAGGGCGCTTATACCCTTAACGCTCCCGGCAACCGTCGCATTGACACCCTCCTCGCCCAAGACAACCAAACCCTTGATGCCGTGCTCTGCGGCGAACTTCTCTAAATCCTTCCGTAGCTCTCCTACCTCCTGTGGCGATAGTACGAGGAACCTGTAGAATGCCGCTATCGATACCTCATCGCTGCTCATGGCACCCAACTACATAGCTCCCAACTAATACGCCTTGGCAAAGATAGCGTCCTTGACAGCTGGATTGCCCGTCACGACACATCGCCCCTCGGTCTCGCTCTGCTCCAAGGGCAAGCAGCGCACGGTTACCTTCAAATCTTGAAGCATCTCTAGTGCCTCTGGAGCTCCGGACCATTTGCCAAGGACGAATCCACCATGAATCTCGGGCCTCTGCTCATCGTGCGGGGTAAAGAAACGCCGAAAATCCTCGAAATCAACGATATCTCGTTTGACATGGTTATCTCTAAACGATCTCGCCTGCTCGAAGTACGAGCGCTGGATATCCTCAAGGATTGCCCCCATGGTACCCACCACTTCTTGCATACTCAGGAAAGTCTTATCACGAGGTGCCTTATCGCGGCGATAAAGCACCACTTGCTTGGATTCGATATCACGCGGGCCTACCTCAAGCCGCACTGGAATGCCTTTCTTAATCCACTCCCAACTCTTATCTCCTCCCCTGATGTCTCGTCTGTCGACGATAACTTCAATCGGGTGACCATTGAAGCTGATATCCCTGAGCATGCGAGCGAGCGAATCCGCGTATTCGAGGACCGCCGCTTCCACGTCTGGCTTCGGGACAACTGGGATAATAGCAACATGCTTCGGTGAAACTTTAGGTGGCAACCTCAATCCATCATCATCGGCATGGGTCATGATCATACCACCAATTAATCTGGTTGAGACTCCCCACGAGGTGGTGTGCGCATACTCGATGACCCCTTCCTGATTGAGAAACTTAATCTCAGATGCTTTAGCAAAATTTTGTCCTAAGAAATGGGAGGTACCAGCTTGAAGTGCTTTTCTATCTTGCATCATCGCTTCTATGCAGTAGGTATCCACTGCCCCAGGAAATCGCTCCTCCGGTATCTTCTCTCCCTGAATCACAGGCATCGCCAGCACATCTTCAGCCAGAGCCCTGTATACTTCGAGCATCTTGAAGGTCTCTTCGACAGCCTCTTCGCGCGTAGCATGCGCCGTATGTCCCTCTTGCCAGAGAAACTCGGAGGTCCTGAGAAATAGTCGCGTACGCATCTCCCATCTCACCACATTCGCCCACTGATTAATCAGGAGCGGCAGATCCCGATACGATTGAACCCATCGGGCAAACGACTCTCCGATAATCGTCTCAGAGGTTGGCCGTACGACGAGTGGTTCATCAAGCTCCCCAGCTGGGATCAATCTTCCATCCCGGGCCTCTAATCGATGGTGAGTGACTACGGCGCATTCCTTTGCGAAGCCCTCGACATGCGCGGCCTCCTTCTCAAGGAAGCTAAGGGGGATAAAGAGCGGAAAATATGCATTGCTATGCCCGGTATCCTTTATCATTCGGTCAAGACTACGCTGTATGTTCTCCCATATACCGTAACCCCACGGCTTGATTACCATACAGCCGCGAACGACAGAGTTCTCAGCCAACTCGCCTGCTTTGACAACCTGCTGATACCACTCCGGGTAGTCTTCCTCCCTCCGCGGTGAGATAGCCGTACTTTCTTTGGATTTCATGGTACTCCACCTATATAAGCCACCAATTCAAGAGCAACCCTCAAGCCGCTTTCGCTGCGGTGAGGGGTTTTTGCCTCGCTAAGAAACTTTCGTAGCGTAAAGACTACCACTCGCCTGAACCTCAAGTAAATCTTAGGCCTTGGATTGTTCGTCTCTCATCCCGCTGGACTTGCTGCAGAACTCAATCTCTAGCGTGCCTGTGCGCGTCAGAACGTCAAGATTTCCATTAAAATGGCGTTAATAAGGATAAGGAAGCCAAGGCTTTGCTTCCCACAGAGGCTTACTAGGTATGAGTGACCACGACAAAAAAGAAGAGACCTCACCGCGACGCAGGGGCCTAACATCGGTTACCCTTCAATGGATAGCTGAAAAGCTTCGTCGGGCCGAGCGAATCAAATGCGCCCTGCAGAAGGGAACGTACCAAGTCGACTCGAGTAAAGTCGCGCAAGCCATATTAGACGGCGAACCCAGCGGAAAGTAACCCTGGTAAGCTCTCGAGGTAGGCGATGTCCGGCGCGTAGCGGCGCAGGAACTTCTGAGCTTTTGCCCGCTAGACCTCTGACCAGGTCTCTTTGTTTTGCCCGGGATTAGTGGTGATGTGATGGATGACGCCGGACGACACATGGTAGACAACGGCGACTACCCTCTATCGTTTGACAGCGGCATGGACGTTTATCCGGATTGACTCAGAGCATCCCCGCAGAAAACAAGACCTCTTTCGCCTCTCGAAATGATTCAATATTCACCAGCGACACTCGCTTGCAGTATTTGAATACGCGAAAATTCGAGAAACGCTCTGCCCGTATTCTTCAACTTCCGCTATTCTCCCAGGTCATCGAGGAGATACTCTAGGGAGCGCATTTGACATGTCTGAGCGGAGCCATTCGAGCACAATAACAGCGGGAGGCCTACTCGTCGCCTTGGGAATAATTTATGGCGATATCGGTACATCCCCTCTATACGTGCTCAAGGCCGTCGCAGGAAGTACGCCGATCTCCGAAGATGTCATCTTGGGCGCGCTCTCGTGCATATTTTGGACGCTCACGATCCTTACCACGGTAAAATACGTAATACTCACCCTGAGGGCCGACAACAAGGGTGAGGGGGGTATCTTTGCCCTGTATGCCCTGGTTCGTAAGAATGCCCGATGGCTCCTTATTCCGGCCATTATCGGGGGGAGTGCGCTACTAGCGGACGGCATCATCACTCCGCCCATATCAGTCTCGTCCGCAGTTGAGGGACTGCGAAAGATCTATCCAGAGATTCAAACGGTTCCGATCGTACTGGCGATTCTAACCGTTCTCTTCTCTATCCAGCATTTCGGTACCCGTATCGTCGGACGGTCGTTCGGGCCGGTCATGTTCGGGTGGTTCAGCATGCTCGCTATACTCGGCACTAGCTCTATCTTAAGCGCCCCATGGATAATCAAAGCTCTCAATCCGCTCTACGCTCTTGATCTGCTCTTTTTGCATGAAAATGGCTTTTGGGTGCTCGGTGCCATCTTTCTGTGTACCACAGGCGCGGAGGCTCTCTACTCGGATTTGGGACACTGCGGGCGAGAAAACATTCAAGTTTCCTGGATCTTTGTCAAAACTACTTTGCTGATAAATTATCTCGGTCAAGGAGCGTGGTTGATCGCTCACCAAGGCGAGCTGCTTGGGGACCGCAACCCTTTCTTCGAGATCATGCCGAACTGGTTCCTCATTCCCGGCATAGTAATGTCCACGGCAGCGGCAATTATCGCAAGCCAAGCTTTAATCAGCGGTTCCTTCACCCTCGCGACAGAGGCGATGCGGCTCTCCGTGCTACCAAAAGCTAAGATCGTATACCCAACCGAGCTCAAGGGCCAGATATACGTGCCGATCATCAACTTACTCCTGTTCCTCGGATGTACCGTAGTCGTTGTGTACTTCCGGGAGTCATCCAACATGGAAGCCGCCTACGGATTAGCGATAACACTTACCATGCTGATGACTACCCTGCTGTTTGCCAACTACCTCAATCGCATGCGAGTCCCCTGGCAACTTATCGCCATCTACTTAGGCGTTTACCTATCGATAGAGAGTGGCTTTCTCTTCGCCAACCTACTCAAACTTCATCACGGCGGATGGTTTACGGTGCTCATCGGCTCGATCGTGGCTCTTGCCATGTACGTGTGGAACTCGGGCTCCCGACTCAAAACCACCTACACCGAGTATGAATCACTGCCGCAACACCTACCGGCCCTTGAGAGCCTGAGCAAGGATGTCGAGGTGCCCAAGTACGCTACTCACCTCGTATACATGTCGGGGGCCCCATTTCCAAAGCTGATTGAGTCGAAGGTGATTTACTCTCTTTTTCACATTCATCCAAAACGAGCCGACGTTTATTGGTTCATTCATGTTAACGTACTCGACGTGCCATATACGACCGAGTACGAAGTGACCACACTAATACCTAAGAAGGTGTTTCGTATCGATTTTAACCTTGGCTTTCGTGTTGAGCCACGCATAAATCTCTTCTTTCGTAAGGTGGCCGAGGAGATGTCCGCTCGAGGCGAGGTGGATCTATTGAGTCGCTATGGATCTCTACGGCTGAATGAGGTTCCAGGAGACCTGCGATTCGTTGTCCTGCGCAAAGAACTCTCGTATGAAAGCAATCTTCCATGGTTTGACCAGTTCATAATGGAGGGATATTTCATGCTACGACGCTTCAGTCTCAGCGAGGAGCGCAGCTTCGGTCTCGATACGAGTTCAGTTACTACCGAGGTTGTACCGCTCGTGCTCTCTCCTGCTAAGGGATTCGAGCTCAAGCGTGTTGATGAAAGTCCCTCGACGGGTGAGCTTGTAGCCCCGACTAAATGGTAGCCAAAGACGCGCTAACTCCATGCGAAAATCGCCCGCCTGAAGAGGTGCACAGCGTGGCATAGAGGAGTGTGGTGTTGACTACCTTTCAATCGCTCTATACTTGGTATGGTTTCTGTCCGGAAACATCGATTTCCGCGCCAAAACTCCCTAAAATTCCCTGCAAACCACAAGGAGCCTGGTGATTAGGCTCGAGCGGGGAGTTGGATCTGGCTCAAGCACTTAAAGTGAACACAGAGGACAGAGAGGTAGCCGAGGGGGGTTATATCGATCTTCCTATGTCTCTCACCCTCGCTGTGCTCGCGCTCTCTTTGTATTTCTCCCTTCTTGTTCGCATAATCCGCTTAGGGAAGCGAGGCAAAACCACGCATCAAAGAGGGTTTGTGGCTCTTCCCTAGCGCTTTCGTCGCTCTGCCAACTTTGCGTCGTAGGCACTCACTTCTGCCCGATTAAGGTCTGATTCAATGCCACACAGGAGCGGCGCTATGATGGTAAGGTCTTGATAGTAATCTCTCCACACAAGCTCTTTCCAGAGCGAGCGATTATGGTGATCCTCAAGCCACTTACGACAGAGACCCGAAACGACATGTGCTCGAGAGTTACCACCCGCCATGAGAACAAGGCGTTTGCAGGTATCAGTGAGCACGGTTGCACTCGTTGTCACTTTCTCGGTAGACGAAGTTATGATACCCGCGAGCACTTCAGCATTCTCCCTGCTCACATGAGCTTTCTCTCGGACGAAGAGTCGGCGAAGCGCTAACTCCATCCGAAAATCGCGTGCCTCAAGGGGTGTCCAGTTCGGCTTATGTGTCTGCTTGGTGTAGACTACGCCGTAGTGACTAGTCAGATCGGCAGCGAAAGCCATCGGTTGTTGCTGCGACTCAATCGGAGCAAGCGAGTATTCCTCGTCCCCTTCAAGACACTTCGGCGCAGGTGGAAGGGGCGACATCGACGATTCGATAGGCTCGGGATTGGGCTCAAATACGCGCCCATCGTTTGACTGTGCTTTGAGCACCCTACCTTGGTCGGCCACCACTACTGAGTGGATCGCCAGTGGCATCGATAGAACACCCTCGCTATCCTCGCGTAGCACGACTGAACCGTACGATAAGATCTGGGACCGCCCGAGGAATCTCGCTTTCGATTATGTTTCCACACGTTTCTGGCGCTTCCAAATTCAAAACAACAACAACTGGTCAACTCAAGAGAGGAGCTCTATTTTGGCTGTCAGGCTCTATGTAGTATGCAGCGTTATGACTCCTCTACCTAGCGCCCATTTTCCTCAATAAAGTAGAGATAGTAACTTTACTTGCGAGCTTCCCTGGCGCAGATCTATCACACTCACTATAGTGATGCGACACGAGTTACGAAACAGATTAGGAGGAACTAGTGGCTGGAGTTTTAATCTTTGGAGGCAGCGGCGCTATTGGGTCGGCTATCGCATTGGAGCTCCGCTCTCGGAGCATCCCTACCTTTCTGGCAGCCCGCGATGGTGCGCGTCTCGAGCAGGCGAAACGTGACGTCTCTGCCGTGGGAAGCTCTATCTGTGATGTAAGTCAACTGACGCAAATAGAAGCGACCTTTGAGCAGGCAACCACTGCTCTTGGAGGGATTAGTGCGGTAGCTCACTGCGTGGGATCGATTCTACTAAAGCCTGCGCACCTTACGAGCGAAGCCGAGTTCAACCTTACCCTTCAGGTCAACCTTGTGAGCGCATTCTTAGTACTACGAACCGCCGCACGTGCCATGAGCTCTGGCGGCTCTCTTCTTTTTTTCTCATCGGCGGCTGGACGCATCGGATTGGCAAACCATGAGGCGATAGCAGCGGCCAAGGCCGGCATCATCGGCCTCGTGCTCTCCAGTGCTGCAACGTATGCGCGCCAGGGATTGAGAATTAACTGCATCGCTCCGGGATTGGTAAGGACCCCGCTCAGCGAAAAGATCACGTCCAACCCCGCTGCAGAGGCCTTCTCAAAGGCGCTACACCCCGTAGGTCGCCTGGGTGAGCCCACCGATATCGCCCCGCTTGCTGCTGTTCTTCTCTCAGAGCAGGGCTCGTGGATCACCGGTCAGGTATTCGGAGTAGACGGCGGGCTCTCGTCGATAAAGAATCGAGTTGAATAGACTCGGAGAAGCGTCCCACAAAACTTATCGCTCGGAATAACCTGGGGGAATCGGCACTACAAACAGAGATTCTGACAGAGATGCGCCTATCGAGAGCTTTTTGATCACCATCTCTATCTGCGCCTCAAGTGGCTTAAACACTGTGAGTTGTATCTTCGGAAGCTCAGCCCCCACACCTTGTATTCGATCAGCCTGGATCTGAATACGACTGCCGTCTTGATTGAGAATACGCAAGCCTCTCACCGAAAAACTCGCAGGAACTACCTCCCAAACGACGGGCGATGAAGCAGGTTTTATAAAGATCGTCCCCGTTTGGTCGCGGTATACACGAATTGATGAACAATCAAGTGTTGGCAGTACTCCGGTGACTAGACCCAGGATCACCTCTCGGGTAACACCTTCGAGACCCAAGAACCTTTGTAAGAGATCTTCCTCGTTCGAAGCTACTGAGTAAGTTTCTTCTTGTGCATCGAGCAAAACGGTTTTTCCGTCCCGTACCAGCAACATGCCAAGAGTAAACGCACCCTCAAGCGGCAACATGTCAATACGAAACCTCTCAGACCCATGACTGAGAATCACATACCGAAACGAAGCGGCCTCGTCTGAGCTCGATACACTAGCCTCTACCAGGGCACGGAGAGAGGGCACAGGTGTTTGCTCCATTCCCAGTGCACTACACACCTTGATAGCTTCTGGTCCTCCTAGAGCCTCCCCGGGGGCCTTGAATCGCGGCGCAAAACAGCCGCTCGTGAGCATCGCCAGGGTGATAAGAGCTCGTGCTAATTTTTCGACCAACACTGGGGTCGCGTTGACTCGAGCTCTCACCTCGATCTACTAGCTCCGTCGTCAAAAAATGCGCCATCACCATTCCGTCGCGGAGTGGTAGCAACGATGCGTTCAGCACCGCGCCCCAAGCGACTCTTTTGCACGAGATCAAGTTCTGGATGGCGGCGCAGTAGATCCTTTAATCTTTGCTCAATACGTTCTTTGGCTGCTACCTTATCTCGGTCCTGGGCGTCTTTATCGCTCAATTTCCGCTCTACGACCGCTTTCATGATACCGACCGCCCGCTCTTTTTCATCACGTGCCACGAGCACTTCAAGGTAGTGATCCAACACTACGATATCCTCACCCGAAAGATTGACCGCCTTTGAGAGGGTCTGCTCTGCATCTGCCAGCTTTCCTGAGCGATACTGAATCCATCCGAGGGTATCGAGATAAAACCCATCAGATGGGCGAATCTCTAATGCCTGCCTCGCTAGTTGCTCCGCTCTTGCGAGATCTTTACCTGATTCGCCAAGGGTATACGCAACGTAGTTGAGCGCATCGCCACTTTTAGGGTTCACGACCACTATCTTTTCCATGACTGCCAAAGCTGCGTCGTCTTGCTCACTGTCATGGAGCACCAGCCCTAGATTGAACAGTAATCTCTCATCGTTTGGGTACTTCACCAGGGCGCCTTCGAGAAGTTTCCGCGCCTCTCGATACTCCTGCATCTCACGCAACACCACCACCAAATACAGAAGGAGGTTGCGATTTTCAGGCTCCTCTTCGCGAGCTTCAAGCAACACCTCGCGCGCCTTTTCGAGGTCATCATCTTGTCGCAACACAAATGCGGCGAAGGTGCGGGCTTTCACAAACATGTCGTTACCCTTCTCTATCAAGAGCAATTCCTCAACCGCATCTTTGCGACGACCCGACCCAGCATATATCGACGCCAGGTAATATCGAGCTTCCCAATGCTTTGGGCTCTTTGCGAGTACTAGATTAAGCTCTCGGATCGCCTCTTTGTAGTTCTGCTTCTCGATCTGGATAAGAGCTATCTTAAAACGAGTGTCAGAGGCATCTGTCTCTACCCCTTCGAGGACTTGAAGATGCTTCAGAGCTTCGTCGAGATTACTCTCACCCAACATGACGTGCCCCAATACCTTTCGAGCCAAGATATTGTTGGGGTCCTTGTCGAGAATACGCCCGCACATATCTTTGACTCTATCCGTTTTCTTGGCACGCAGTAGAACGCGCATGAGATCATGAGAACCAGCCACGAGCGTTGGATCTCGCTCCATGACCTTTCGATACTCTTGCTCTGCCAGATTCCAACTCTCCATCTGCTCGTATATACGCCCGAGATAGAGGTGCCCTAGAGCATCACCAGGGTCTCTCACGATGAGCGACTGAAGCACCTGTATCCCCTCGTCGAACCTGCGCTGTTTGGCGTACAAATTCGACAGTAGTATGTAGGCATCAAACTTCGATGGATACTCTTTGATCAGCTTTTTGTAGACAGGCTCTGCCTCCCCATCTCGATTCAAACTCTCAAGAACCCCCGCATACAAGAGGTGCACATACGGATCCGACGGGTCCTCCGCTATCGCTTTCTGACTGGCAGCCAATGCTTTGTCGAGCTCGCCAAAACGGACGTACAGATCCGCAAGTTTGGTATGCAAGAGAGGAGCCGGTTCATCGGTCAACTCTTCACTCTTGATAAAGTTATTGAGCGCTCCCTCGAAGTCCTCCTGACCCAAAGAAAGCTGGCCGAGCAGAAAATGATGGAGTGCTGACGAGTTCCTACTCAGGTCGGGGGTTATTGAACCCTTCGACGCATTTGCGACATCAACCACTACCGACGATTGACTCTCTTGCCGAGGGCCATGACTTAACTTGGTGCAGGCGAGAAGGGAGAGACAGAAGCAGACTAGGGGTACCCTCATAGAAACCTTCACGGCAGACCTGCAGTCCCACCAAATGGTTCGCCCGCAAGGACTCGAACCTCGATTTTCAGGGTCAGAACCTGACGTGCTGCCATTGCACCACGGGCGAATGCGTCTCACTTCCACAACGACGAGTACCTCAGCGTAACACGAGCCCAGCGCAGCATCAATCTTCGTCCTCTCTAAGCCGCAGCCTATAGTAGAGATCAAACGATTCCGTGCCTACCCAGAAAGGCACTCTGACTCCTTAGCTGGGGGAGCAATCAGCTATTGTGAAGCCCCGACTAACAGATATCGCGCCCCTTAATGAGGGATCATGGTGGTTGAAAATCCTGTTTTTCCACGAACTTCTGCGAATCTGCTGAAGTCTGATTCTGTCGCATATCGTCTATATTTGTAGCTACGGTAAAGTTGAATCGGCATCTAATGCGTGCTAGCCTCTCCACAGTTATTTTGTGGCCCCATCGTCTAGCGGTCTAGGACGCTGGCCTCTCACGCCGGAAACATGGGTTCGAGTCCCATTGGGGTCACCAAATGCTGTTCTTGCGTCTCTGTATTTTCTTGCTGATAACACATGAGTACCACCAACGGTAATAAGAGTGACCACTACAGCTCTACGATCCCTTCTTTCGAGATAAAGGTTGGGTTGGCTCGGATGTTGTGTAACGGCGTCATCATGGACGTGATAGACGTCGAGCAAGCCCGAATCGCAGAGGATGCGGGAGCCGTTGCAGTGATGGCCCTAGAACGGGTACCTGCTGATATTCGGCGCGAAGGGGGCGTTGCGCGTATGAGCGACCCTCAGATGATAGAAGATATCAAGAAAGCGGTTACGATACCGGTAATGGCGAAGGTGCGGATCGGGCATTTGGCTGAAGCGCAGATCCTTGAGGCGCTGGAGATCGACTTCATTGATGAATCAGAGGTTCTCACTCCTGCGGATCCCTACCTGCACGTCGACAAACACCCATTCAAGACCCCATTCGTGTGCGGTGCTACTAATATCGGCGAGGCCCTCAGGCGTGTAAACGAAGGGGCCGCTATGATCAGGACCAAGGGTGAGGCAGGGACCGGGAACATCATTGAAGCCGTGAGACATCTGCGAGAGATTCAAAGGGGCATCGACGAGCTACGCACCCTTACCGAGGAGGGTCTCATCCTCAAAGCCCAGGAGTATAGGGTGCCTATCACGGTGATTCATGCCGTGAGAGAGAGCGGCAGGCTACCAGTACCGAACTTCGCTGCAGGCGGTGTAGCGACTCCGGCCGATGCAGCTTTGTGTCGCCAGTTGGGTGCAGAATCGGTATTTGTGGGTTCAGGTATTTTTAAATCGGAAAACCCGCTCAAACTAGGCAAGGCGGTGGTGGAAGCAACGTGTTTCTACGATGACCCCAAGAAGCTCCTTGAGGCTTCTCGCAGCCTTGGAAAAGCCATGAAGGGTATCGAGATAAGCAAGATACCCCAAGAAGCATTACTAGCACCCCGAGGATGGTAACCTTATCCAGGAACGTCGTAGGGATACTCGCATATCAAGGGTGCATCGAACCTCATGAGGCTATGTACGCCTCCTTGGGAGTACCAACGCTACGCGTCAGGACACACGAAGACCTCAAGCGTATCAACCGGCTTATTATACCCGGCGGCGAGAGCACCACTATGCTGCGCTTTATCGAAAAGAACGGAATTGCGGAAACCTTGAAGCTTTTCGCGGAGTCCAACCCTGTATGGGGTATCTGCGCAGGAGCGATACTCATGGCTCGAGAGGTTGAGAACCCCGCCCAAGCCTCCCTGAATCTGATGGATATCAAAGCGTATCGCAACTACTACGGCCCCCAAACCGAATCGTTCTCCGCACCTCTGACGATATCAATCCTAACGATGCCGATAGAATCTCACTTCATACGAGCCCCTCTTCTCGAAAAACGCCCGGCCTCTGCAAAGCGCTCAGAGGTGCAACAAATAGCATCAAGAAACGGCGAAGGGGTTTTCTTCTCTCAAGGACGCCACTGGGCATGCTCTTTCCACACTGAGCTGGGCAGTGACACATCGCTGCACCAAAAATTTCTCGAACTCTAGCGCAGCTCCACTACTCCGAACCCAAACATATCGCTCTATGTCTCAGCTTCCGAGCACATGATTCAAAAGCTCCAGCGGCTGCGAAACCAGGATAGCGGCTTTGAACTGCTCAAGGAGCTCTCGGTCGCGATATCCCCATAGAACACCCGCACTCGGCATCCCAGCTCGCTGCGCCGTTTCGAGATCCACCTCCGAATCCCCCACGAAGAGACAACACGCCGGCTCTATGCCGAGTTTGGTGGTCACTGCCAGGGCTGCCGTCGGATCTGGCTTTAAAGGCACACCAGCCATCTCTCCCCGCACAACCGCAAAAGACCATCCGCCCAAGAGCGTACGAACACACAGCTCCGTAAAGTCGTGTCTCTTGTTGGACAGTACCGCTATCGGCAGGTGACGACGCACCAATTCGGACAACAACTCCGGAACACCCTCGAAAGGTCGAGAGGTCTCGCACCACCGTTCTGCGTAAACCTCCCGATACCGAGATACAAAAAGTCCAACCTCTGCGTCCGTACGTCGCTCCTGTGGCAACGCCCGCTCTGCGAGGCGGTGTAAGCCATGCCCGATGTATTCACGATACAGCTGTTGCGAATGAGGCTCACACCCCATCTCACAGAGAACTGCGTTTGCGCTCGCTACTATGTCACCCAAGGTGTCGAGCAGCGTTCCATCAAGGTCGAATACAATGCCATTATATCTCATGCGACAGTACCGTTACCCTACTGATTGCCGGATGTCGATAGGCTCCGAAAAAGTAAGCCGTATCAGGCCGAAGGAATCCAAAGTTCGAGACTACTACCTCCACTCGCTCTCGGGGAAATCAGGGTAAAACCCTCATAGAAAGCGAAATTGATTGGCTCGGCGGACTCATCAAATCCAATTATATCGAGACGATCTAACTCAGCAGCCAGAAGAACCGATAATTCCCGAGGATCTCGTAATACTTGAGACAAGAGCACATTGTGGGCAATCTCCCTAACTTGTTCGGTAATCAGTTGATTTTTCATCGAGCTGTTCGTAGTCGCTCCAACCCTCACAAAACCGCTATAATATGGGTCAACAGACCGTCTTTTTTAGTTGGTACTAGCTATCGTATCTTCACGCCTGATGTTGAAATCAAGGAACCATGAGCCTCAGCGAAAAACTACGGAAAACGATAATCAGCTCCAAACAGTCCCGCTACGCTATCGCTGTGGGATCGGGGATAGATCACGCAGTGCTCCGACGTTTCGTTCGGGGCGAGCGAGACATCAAGCTGCGCACGGCAGAGAATCTGTGTGCCTACCTTGGTCTCGAGCTCGCAACGAAACGTAAGCGCTAGTCGGGCGATCGCGGAGCTACTAGGCCGATTTAGTCACTCGATCACCCGAATGGCCTCTTTATATAGTCGGCAAATCGATGCTAAAGTTGCTTCCTCAAGGGCAACACTGTCGCCAATTCATCGCGCTAGTGGCGCGCCTCTATGACCGTCACCAATCGCCCATGGGTAGTGATCGATCGTGACTTACCCAGATCGGAGATTAGTCGAAGAAATCGGTCAGGAGACCGCTCTCCTGAACGCGTTATATGGGCGGCAACAAGCGTGAAAGGGCCGGATCGAAATAAGTCTCGTAACGAATCATCAGCAGCTGTCAACCCTACTACATCGATCTGTTTGTCTACGCCGTAAACCGTCAGCGGAGATCTCAGGTATTCGTCGTACTCCCTACCTCGCACTGGAGATTGCTGCTCTGCCTCTATCAGACCAGAAAAAAGAATTAACCTGCCCGGCGCCATCTGAGCTTGCACCGCCGCGCCACGCCACTCCTCGACGATACGCTCCTGCGTCAATAGCCTGGTGACCACAAACAGTAGCGTTATCGCGAACGCAATCTTCCTCGACCGCCAGCCCTCGATCGAGCACATCAAAAGAGCCAAACCTATCGAAAGCGGAACCAGTGACCAACTCCAATAGCGTGCAACAAAGAGTGCACCGGGAGATACGTAACTAACGACCAGAAAGAATAGAGGTGGTAATCCCGCATAGAGGGCCATAATGATGAGCTTGCCCCGAATATCGCACCCGACCCTCATCTTTCCATCCCAAATAAGGGCAAGGATCAGACCCACGACACAGGGAACAATCGTCACGATAGGGACGGCAACTTTGAGAACCTGCAGGAGCCATCCCAGGCAAGCCGCAGGAATCTCGGAAAGTGATTGCACGGATAATGCAGGCAAACGTACAAAAGAGAGGTCTGCAGCGCGCTCTGAGAGCGACAGTAGTTGAAACAACCCGGGTATACACGCCATCCCTACCATACCGAGCCATGGCACAAGTCTTATGAGCAAAGACCGATCAACTACAAGTAAGAAGAACACGTGCAGGATCCCTACAAGGCAGAATAGATAGTGTGCGTAGAAGGTGGCCGTGAGAAGCAGCCCTAAAACGATCGCTCGAGAAGTCGAATACCTCTCCCGTAAAGTGAGCAACTGAAGCAGAGAGCTCGAAGCAAGCAGTATCGCCAAGGCATACGGCCGAGCGCTCAACACGGCATCCTGAAAGCCATCACTCGCGACGAGTAACGCGATCGCAAGAAGGGGGGCAACAGGATCTGCCGATAGCTTTCGCACGATCCCCAGCAAAACAATACACGTGAGGACCCCAAATACGATGCTCAAGGCTCGCAAGCAGATCTCCTGCCCACCACAGACCTGCCGCATGAACCACACCAAAACATAATAAAAAGGAGACTGCCCCTGAAACTCGATCGAACGACGCCACACTGACGACAACGAATCATTCACTAGCCATGCCGTAATCGTTTCATCAAGCCAAAAACTTGCCGTGAAGGGTGCTCGCCATGAGAATAAAAATATCGCTAACCCGACCACGAGCCCGAGACACCTGACCTCTCCTGCACTCTCTCGCCCGTCTGACATCAGTATACTGACTCCTGCTCACCCTCAGGCCTCGTCTTCCAACGGCGATGAAGCCAAAACCACCCTTCAGGAAACGAAGCTATCATTCGACAATAATGATCCGATAATCTCTGGGTAATAAGATCTATCTTGGCATCCATAGAGAGCTCCTCGTTGAGATATACATCGGCACAATCACACTCCACAGCTTCGATAGCATATCGATCATCACCACAATATCGGATCGATGCCACAAAAACCGGAGCCTCTGTTCGTAACGCCGCTAGCGCTACCGAACGAGTTGTCGCCGCTGGCTTACCAAACCAGGTAGGAAACACCGCATGATTACGAGTGACATTCTGATCAAAGAGCACCGCAACGGACCGCCCTCTCAACAGGGTATTCACCATCTCCTTGACAGCACCCTTCCTATCGATAATGGTGTTTCCCCGAGCCTCGCGCAAACTCATCCACCAGCGATCAAGAATGGGCGAACGAAATCGCCGTGCGATCGCTGAAAGAGGATATCCAAACAGCCCTATAGCATGTCCTAGCAATTCAAAGCTTCCCAGATGTCCGGTTGCTATCAGCACTCCTTTGCCAGGATGTTCGCGAAACGCACGTACATAGTGCTCAAGCGCTGGACAACTAACGTGCGCCTGAGCCCACTCTGGAGTAAGGTGTGGGAGCCTTACGACATCGGCCAGAAGTCTCCCCATCTCGGTGCAATTCTTGGTCAGAATTGCTCGTCGCCACTGCTCAGAGGACTCCGGAAATGCGATCTCAAGGTTTCGTATCGCTGTTGTGCGCAGCTTCGGTACGAGCGCAAAAGCACACCGAAACAGGGACCCACACAAGCCAACCCGTGCCGGCTGTGACAGCATACCGAGGAGTCCGAAGACCAGCCGAACAAGGAGATAAATAATATCGTCTATAAACAGCTTCATCGTCGTTTACGCGTGAAGCGCTCGAATGCTCGCAAGGTCTCATCACTCACATGGTGCTCTATCCCTTCGGCGTCATTGAGAGCCACTCTCTCTCGCACTCCGAGCGCCTTGAGAAAATTCAGTACTACTTCGTGTCGCCGTTTAACTTGTTGAGCCAGCCGCATACCGTCCTCAGTGAGAAAGATCGACCGATACCGTTCACTCGCAAGCAAGCCCTGTTTTCTGAGCCTAGCAACCGTTCGGTTCACAGTCACATGAGTCACACCGATCCTTCGGGCGACATCGACCACCCGTGCCTCTCCCCCCTCTGCGATAAGGTCAGCGATCACCTCTACGTAATCCTGCGCTATCTCAACAGAACGGGCCTGTCTGGTCTTCTTGTGGTGCTCCGCTTGGTCTGTCTGTTTTCGACGCGAAAAGGCTGGGCTCATGAATCTCTCATGATTACTTCCTCAAGACTGCGATGCAAGCTAAATCTTCTTGACTTCCATAGACATACGCCGCACACTTGTAGCTAATGTTACATTTTTTTGTGCAGGGTACAACTCTTCGACTTCTGTTAATCCTCACGTGCATCTTTGCGTGCTCTTTCTCTCCGACAACCTCTCTCTGTGAGCAGCCGATTCTCGTCGTAACGACCACCAGTATTATAGGCAACACAACCAAGCTCATCGGGGGCGAGGCTGTCGAAGTGAAGTCGCTGATGGGTGAGGGAGTCGATCCACACCTCTACAAAGCCTCCCCTGGCGACCTACGATTGCTCTCTTCAGCTGCATTAGTGCTTCATAATGGCCTGCACCTCGAGGGCAAAATGGCCGATGCTCTCGAAAAGCTCTCAGCCCGAAAGCCGGTCATCGCTGTTACTAGTGCCATACCAGTCGAGCAGCTCAGGGGCTCACGTGACTTTCCCGGAAGCTACGACCCACACGTATGGTTCGACGTGGCGTTATGGTCAAAGGTAGCTCTTCACATTCGCGATACGCTGATTGAGCACGATCGCATGAACGAGAGCGGCTATCGCAGTCGCTACCAGAGCTTCCAGGACGAGCTGGAAAAGCTACACACCTGGTGCGCTTCAGAGCTCCAAAAGATTCCTCGTACTCGCAGATTACTGATCACCGCTCACGATGCCTTCGGGTATCTCGGTCGCGCGTATGGTCTTGAGGTCAAAGGCATTCAGGGCTTAAGCACTGACAGCGAAGCGAGCCTTCAAGATATCAGATATCTGGTTGACCTGATCGTGCAACGCCAGATACCTGCCGTCTTTGTGGAAAACAGCGTCTCTCCAAAAGCAGTTCAAGCCTTAGTTGAAGGATCTGGCAGTCGAGGCCATCTCCTCGCCATAGGCGGCGAACTCTACAGCGATACGTTGGGGCCTATCGACTCTCCGGCTGGAAGTTATGTTGGTATGGTACGCCATAACATCACCACTATCACCTCAGCCCTTATGCGGAGCATCTCAGATGTCGGAACCAGCGATTGAAGTACACAACCTCACCGTGGCTTATGGCCAGAAGCCCGTTCTATGGGACATCGATGTCTCCATACCGACAGGCCAGCTCATCGCTATCGTAGGCCCAAACGGAGCCGGTAAATCAACCCTCTTAAAGGCGATACTGGGACTCATACCGGTTGCCAGCGGATATGTTAAATCGCTTGGATTAGAGGGGTCTGCGATTCGTAAAAGAATCGGATACGTACCACAACGCGAGAGTGTTGACTGGGATTTTCCGGTCTCTGTGCAAGATGTGGTGGAGATGGGGCGCTACGGACGCCTCGGGTGGCTCAAACGTCCCACGAAGCACGACCGGGAGTTTGCCCTATCATCCCTCGACAAGGTCGGAATGCTCCCCTTTGCTACTCGACAGATAAGCCAGCTCTCCGGTGGTCAACAGCAACGGGTGTTCCTCGCTCGAGCTCTTGCGCAGGATCCAGATATCTACCTCATGGACGAGCCGTTTGCAGGGGTCGATGCTGCTACCGAGCGGGCGATCGTAGAGATACTGAGGGACCTTCGCTCCGCGGGAAAGACGGTCGTCGCTGTGCATCACGACCTTCAATCGATCCCCGAATACTTCGACTGGGTCACGATGCTGAATTTACGCCTCGTGGCGGCAGGACGCGTTACCGAGGTCTTTACCCCTGAGAACCTCCAGAAAACCTACGGCGGTCGCCTCACAATTCTGGATCAGGTGGCTGAAGCTGTGCGTACCGGACAACAACGCACCGTTCAAGACACGCAAACAGAGGTTTCATGAACCCTCTCTGGCTAGAAACGTTATGCTCGAGTAACACCGTGCTCGTGCTGATAGCGACATCGCTCCTAGGCCTCGGATGCGGCGCGGTCGGCGCCTTTGCAGTGCTCCGAGGCAGATCCTTAGTTGGAGATGCCCTTGCTCATGCGGCACTGCCGGGAATCTGTACGTCGTATCTCATCTTTCAGGAACGGAGCTTTATCGTGCTCTTTTGCGGAGCCCTTGTTTTTGGTCTGTTGAGTGTGTGGTGTATCACCTTCATCAGGGATAAAACCCGCCTTAAGGAAGACGCGGCGATTGCGATTACACTCAGCTCTTTTTTTGGTCTGGGTATAGTTCTCTCTCGAATTATTCAAAACCTACCGCACGGTAACCGTGCAGGGCTCGACGATTTCATCTTCGGTAAGGCTGCGAGTATCACTTCTCAAGACCTCTCAAGTATCGCCAGTGTAGCCCTGATTACAACTATCGTTGTCTTACTCCTGTTCAAAGAGTTCAAGCTCCTCTGCTTTGATCGATCCTTCGCTCACGCGCAGGGCTTTCCAGTACGGGCTCTCGATATCACCCTCATGACCTTAGTCAGCCTGTGTACCATTAGCGGCCTGCCCGCCGTTGGTGTCGTGCTCGTCTCGGCACTCTTAATCATACCCGCCGTGACAGCTCGCCTGCTTACATCGAGGCTTGAGACGATGGCTTTTTTGTCGAGCATCTTTGGTGTCCTGTCAGCCGTAAGCGGCACACTTCTCAGCGTGCTACTGAGCGGTCCAGAGAGCGCTTCCTCACGCGGCCTTCCGACCGGACCGCTGATAGTTTTGAGTAGTGCCACTCTCTTCATCCTGTGCCTACTCTGCTCTCCATCTTATGGCCTCCTCGCATACCTCGCCCGGAGGCTTAGGTCACGATGAATATGGCCCTCTCGACCGATGAGCTCTGGGTGGTTGCCACAGCAGCAGCCTGCGCGGTGGCATGTACCATCCCCGGCATATTTCTGATGCTACAACGCTCCTCCCTGCTCGGAGACGCCATCTCTCATGCAATCCTACCCGGACTTGCGGTCGGATTTATGCTCTCCGGTTCGCGGCACCCGATGATCATGATGCTCAGCGCGCTTGCCGCTGGACTCTTAACCGCAAGCTGCTCGACAGCTCTACGCAGCTTACGGGTAATCAAGGACGACGCTGCGCTGGGGATCGTTTTCACCTCGTTCTTCGCACTGGGCGTCATCCTTATCTCATGGGCTGCCCGCTCAGTTGATCTCGACCCGGGATGTGTGTTGTACGGCGTTATAGAGTTCTCCTCATTCGATACGATAGAGATATTCTCAGTCGATATCCCTCGAAGCTTTGTGATGCTCTCTCTCATCGCCCTACTCAACGGAGCTCTCACGGTGCTCTTCTTCAAGGAGCTCACGCTGAGCACCTTCGACCAACAGCTGGCCTCGATGCTCGGATTTTCTCCGCAGCTGCTTAGGTACGGATTGATGTGCGTCGTAACGATTACGACGGTAGCCGCGTTTGAAGCCGTCGGTTCGATCCTCGTTGTCTCCATGCTCATTACCCCTGCTGCGACTGCTTTCCTGCTAGCAAACAGATTACCCTCTCTTGTAATCCTCGCCATACTAATTGCAGTCGCGTCTGCGGTCACCGGCTATGCAGGTGCTCTTGCTTTAAACACGTCAGTGGCTGGGATGATGAGCGTTATGGCGGCTGTTGCCTTCATAGCAGCTCTACTTCTGTCACCCTCTCAAGGGATAATAAGGGGTTTCTTGAGCTCAACACGGCTGCGCTATCGAATCTGCTGCGATGATATCTTAGGATTACTGTACCGCTGGCATGAAGCCGCCAAACACACCCGACATAAACCACTTACCCGCGCCGATATCCTATCAGCGCTCGGAAGCTCTGGTTTCGTCAAGCTCGCTCTGTGGATACTACATCGGAGAGGGGAGATAGTGACATCATCCCAGGAAGCCCTTCATTTGAGCGAGCGGGGACTCGTCGAAGCTGCCGCTGTAGTTCGCTCGCACCGCCTCTGGGAGGCATACCTCGCAAAGCACCTAGGACTACCGCACGATCACCTCCACGAATCATCAGAGCGCACTGAGCATTTTATTGGGCGCGCGTTGGCGCGGGAGCTTCAGCATGAACTCTCCACAACTGAGGATCCTCACGGGAAGTCGATACCGTAGCAAGCAGCGTATCACGCAGAAATGTTTGCCCGGGCTAGCTGTCCGGGGAACTCCTGCGATCGGGTTGAAACCGCACAGGACTCAGACGAACAGAGAGGTTACAGTTCAAATCTTCCTTGAAATTAACCGATGGCCCCGGGGCTTGTCGTCTCTCGTTCGAGCGAGTACTCGACGCTATTTTTTTCACGGCCCTCACAGTCGATCATAACACAGCTGAACACGCTATGCTTCTTTAGTTGGCACTATGGATTAGGCTGGCGAAACTTGTGAGTATTTTGCCGTGTCAAAAAAAGGGCTGTAAGCTTGATGGAGAGCGTGTATCTTCAACACAAGTACATTCCCTTTTTTATGCTTAGACAATCCTCGCTCTCGTGGTAGGGTTCCGAAAGCGGCTTACTTGAGAGGGGATATGCTCTATGGGTGACATACACAATACGAATGAGCAAAATACAGAAGCTACACTCGGACTTGAGGTGCTCGAGGCACTAGTTATTCGCCACGCAGTGAATCCTGTCGTAACACCGGAGCTGCAGCAAAGGTATGCCGGGCAGGTCGTTGCGTTTTCTTTATCAGATAACAAGCCGCAGTGGGGTGAGGAGGGTGCTGCTTCTACAAGGGAGGAATTGTCAAAAAAAATGGCTCCTCTGAAGAGCGGAGTTGATTACTACGCCTATCCCATCGAGTAGAACACCGGAATTCGAGCCGAGTAAAGCATTGAGGGCCTCGCTCCTGGCCTAGGGTAGCCGCGCAGCGAAGATGTTGGTCAGAGCACATAGAGTAGGGAGCTGGCAGACGTTCTTGAAGATTCCTCGATATCGCACTTTGGCGTAACCCCCAAGATCCTTTACGATCCGGAAGGGGTGTTCCCCTTTGGCGCAAACCCTGCTCATACGGCGATTCCAGTTTTTATCACTCTCAGAAAGAGAACGTGCCGGAGTAGCTTTACGTGCAACACACCACTTGCCGCCCACGCCACCGCAAAACGATGGACGGTAGGCGCCCACGTCTACCGTTCGTCGTCCGGCGTCAACGTAATCCTTCAGCGTCAGACATCAATTCATCGCTCATCAATAGCAAAATGCAGAGACTTATTCAGAGGCTCCTTAAGTCGGTTACTCAGATTTTCTCTTCTTTCGCGTTACGGTGAGATATCTGCTACCCTCGTCTCATATGATGAGAGACGGTAGAGGCCCTCAGAGCCCTTCGGGACCTCCCGAAGAGAAACATCCAAACTTAGGAAAGAATGACCACGTCTTCTCTGCAAAGGCGAACTACTCGTACGATACTCACGGCCTTGTGGCTGCATACCATCGAGCTGCTCTCTCGCACGGTATCGTTGGGGGTGTGCAGGCTCCAGAGGGCCAACATGAGAAGCAGTGTATCGATGAGCTAAAGAAAGCTTTCAGCCAGGCGATCTCCTACCTTCTCGGTATAAGATCGAACTTCTCTATTCTAAAGCCGCTTTTCAGGAAGAGCTCGAAGTGATTTGCCGTGAACCGATGCGCTGCGCTCTAGGCTTCGTCAGACGCTCCTTTATCCTCGAAAGCGCTCTGCACCAGATTGCTCAGGCTTCTCTCAACAACAAAGAGTATCATTCCAGTGTGAGCCATCTCACCGTCTCCCATACATCTGGGTCGGAGGCGGAAATTGCAGCCTCTCTTCAGAGGACTGGTGCCATGCGGATTCGTGCCTTGCACGACCAGGAAACGGCTACTATTCGCTTTCAGTATCCCTAGCACCAGCCATCTATAGATTACAACAACTTAGCGATCTTTTGATACCGCGTGAGAAAAATTCGCAATTTCAGTATAGTGGGGTGAGGCGCATCGACCACGAAGAGTTTTTGAATTCTCGTTTTAGGCTAGGTACCTTTGTCTCTGCGCTCCCCTGGACCAAGCTCAGCCTGCTTGAGGGGAGCGCAGAGCAGCGATGCAAGATCGAGTAAGTCACGCCCGAAATCTTAATCGATCCGCATCACGCCACGCCGAAACCCGAGTGAGGCGGCTAGCAGGTGTAGTAGAGATCGCCGTGATCTCTATTCTCTCTAGCCGCTTCTCTCGATTTTTTCCGCACGGTTTTTATCTTCGATGCGCCTTACTCACCTCGTCGCATTTCGTTGTTCCTCCCACGCGAGGATCTCTTGAACCGGGTCGCGCTGCTCCAACCACCGCAGAAGCTTTGTTGCGACAGCTCGCTCGGCGAGTTTCTTTTTGGTTCCTACTGCCGTCTCCGTCACTGATTCACCGTTAACGGTAAGTGTCCATGAGCAAACATGCGATACTGACTTCCTCTCTTTCCGACCGTTTGCTGGCGGGCTAACTTCCATACTGACGTCTTTGAGCTCTTGAGGAGCTACACCTCCTGTGGTCTGAGTTGCCGAATTACCTTTCTTAAGGTCCGCTTTAATCAATTGTGCGAGGTCCTCAAGATCCCTGGCCACGGTCGTTGGTTCCGAATACTCACCTCGTTCCCGCTTTTCGTCGAGCATTTCGCGCAGCCATATTATCGCACGAGCAGCCGCCATATTAAGGGAGGCCTCAGGTGTAGAGCCTTTGTAGGCAAAGGTCTCTTTTATATCGTGGATCGTGATTTCCAACGGCACTTTCCAGCCCGACTTATCAGCCACTTTGGTATTCTCTCCCTGCACTAGATCTATCAGTAAACCTTGCCCCTTGAGAGCAGCCACTTCGTGTCTCAATGAGGTAAAGCACCTCCTTTTTTGAAGACGCGATTCAAACTCACCCCTGTCTTTAAACGACAGCACCTCCGCATCGTATATCGTACAGAGATCGGGTGCGTTCCGAATCTTTCGATAGAGGGAACGTACTCCTTGATTCTCTGCGTATTTTTTTGATGGGCCGTACCCGATAGCAGACACCGTGTGCTCGCCAAAGGCGATACTCAGCGTTACCGTATGGTAAAGCTTTCCGAGAATCGCTGTTACCGCGTGGCATAGCTGCCCCGAACTAAACACCTCCTTAGTTATGAGCCGTTGCAAGGTATCGTGAATAACTCTCGGCTCTAGCTCCTCGGCGCCCTCTCGCTCTCCATCAACCGCCGTGATTACGGCAACTCCGGCAGGGGAGGACCCTTCCCCGAAAGCCTTGAAGCGAGCTTTTAATTTAGTCAGGACGTGGCGTCGACTGAGACAATCCTGCACGATCTGTTGAGGTATCTCCGTCACAACGTGCGCTCCGGAACGGTAGAGTGGCCTCTCGAAACCTGGCGCAAACCGCGTGAACGGTTGTTCCACATGAGCGAGGTACCGAAACTCCAAGAATTCTTCAAGTGAACTCCTTCCTACACCCGCATCATCATAGAGCGCACGAAGGATCTCAGTCGCTTGTGTAAGGTCAAAGGGAAGCGCCTGTGTTGAATCGGCTCCTCGAACGGCGAAAGCCTCCTCAAGATCGGCCAACAGCTCAGAAAAAGCGAGCCTTGCAAGCGTTCTATGGTTAGGGTGATAGCTGGGGCAGTCAAGAAGATTATCTATCCATGCGCCTGCAGCTTGAGGTTCCTTTGCAAGGTCTACCGCCATTTCGGAAAGCGCCCCCCGCAGGCTAATCGCCGAAACGATCGGTCCACTTTTATTGCCCTGATGTGCCCGCAGGAACAACGCCGCATGGAGTTCAGGTTCACTCAGCGCGAACCTGGCATAGCGCATAGCATGGCTAGTATCTTCAGCTGTGTTTCCGATGAAGATCACCCTCTTGGCTCCCGATTGTGCAAGTTTCTGGTACTCAGAGTGTGCTATCGAATCCAATTCCCGAATTCCGAGCACCACGATGTCATCTCGGGCGGCTGCGTGGACGAGTGACTGAACCTGGAGACACTCCAATTCACTCGGAGCTATCAGCACAGTTTTATCTTTGAGGGCATCCTGCATGATTCGTGGAAAGAATTTTCCCGTCAAAGTAAGAGCACTTGTTGCAGACCGCACCGAATCAAGCGCGTACACAACTTTGGGAATTGGAGGAAACCGCGTAAGCATCCGGTCACCACTACTCGTTGGGAGCACACTGAATCCAACGCAGTGACGAGCCTCATCGAACTCGGGAAATAGGATTACGTCACCGGTAAACCTCGCTTCAGCAAACTCCCCATCCGCAGGCACTCGGAGAAGACCACTTTGACGCGCTTGATTTATCAAGCCACTACTTCTCAAGCGCGCTACCAGATCAGACTGTTGAATGACAGAAAGGTGCATAGCCCCGAACTGTTGTGCGACGGGGCGTGAAATCCCTAAGTTACCGAGGAAGCTTGCTGCCTCTTGCTGCCCCCTATCGCCGCTTATATCTTGGATTATCTCTCCGATATGGCCCAGTTTCTCCAGCTGCCTAGAGAGCTTCGGATCTCTGACCCCACATCGAACTGCTGCCATCTCATGCGCCGTTTGTAACGCCGCAAGAAGCGCATCGGTGGCTACTGCTCTCTGTTTATCTTCGGGACTAAGCTCGCTCAGTATGCCGGATCGCTCGCTATACTGCTGCGTGTTCCAGAAGGGAAGGAAATTAAATTGTACCGGCTTGTATCCATCTTTGAAGATAGCGATCGGGATCGTTGCAATGATCTCTGAATAGGTCGGGTGTAGCCTTTGTAAGGTAATTCCTTCCTCGTAGTGATACTGTGTCGTCGGAAAGCTCCTAGCCAACCATCCGGCAAAGACTCTACGGACGAACTGTTCGTAGGTCACGTTGCTCCGATCCCAGAACTCCTGTCTGCTTTCGGGCACAAATATCGCCGCGCCGGTGCGATATAGAGTTACGACCTCCGGGTGTTGCTTTGGATGGTGATAGGCTTTGGTCAACCTAGCCATACTGTGGGGGAAATCCTCTCCCTTCGGCTCGAAACGCTTTCCTGGGATATCAGGAGGGACGGCGCGAAGAGATGGGATATCCTGCTCAAAGAAACTATCTCCGAGCGCTATCATTCGGCGATCCTGCGTAACTAAGCACAGCGAACTTCTGGAGCGAGTCTGCTTAGTACCGTACAGAACCGCGAATTTACGGGGAGGCTGATTAATACGCCGTGCGCCTCCATAATGTTCCTTAAGGTGTCGGTCGCGAGCAGCCTTAAGCATCTCGACCATGCTAGAGACCTGATCGAGGGATGCCTCGGCTTCACATCGCGCCAGTGAATCGATGGGATACTTCCCACTTCGATTTACATGCGAGCGAAAATGCCTCTCAAGCTGTCCTAGGCGCCGGATACGAGCGAGTAACTCTTGAAGCAAGGGATCGTTACCGCGCGCTCCTAACCATGTATCCGGCTCCCTGCCGTTTTGCAGGATATCCACGAGCGCACCTGTGGGACAGCCGCCACCATGTTTGATTGCGAGCAGATAATCATCGAGACCTACCTTCTGCGCAGCTTTGGGATCCGACGGGTCGTTGAACGGTAGTGATGGGACGGTACCGATAAGCACCTTCGGATGCCCGGCAGATTTAAGTCGAGACGCTATCATGAACGCAGCGCGCTCACTGTCAGTGAGGCGATCAGTGCGAGCTAGCCCCATAGCTAGAGGATCGCGATCGAGGATCACGGTTATGCTTTCCGGTTTAGCTCTGATGATAGCTTCGATGATCAGATCTGTAACCTGCGTGATGCCCGTGATACCGACCGTAGCAAACCCAGTCAGCTGTGTGGTCACGAGACACTTAAGCTCCCCTTCGGTAATGATGAGCGATTTTCCCCCGACATCCTTCAGTAGCTCGGATTGGTACAATTCGCGATGAACACTCTCCGGATAGCGATCCGACCGCCTGAGAGGAGCACTGAGATATTTCGACTCGTTTTTCGGATCGAGGACTCTCATTCGCCAAAGAACGATCCGCTGCTCGTCATTCTTGAACGGTATGAAGATCACCTCTTTTGTGCGCTCCGAGTAACGTACTGCCGTCTCTGTCACCGTGCGCTCAAGGAATCCAGCCTGAAACAGCTCTTCCTCCGAAAAGCCTCTCTGCTCAGCCCAGCCTCTGAGATCAAATCGTCTATAGTCGTAGTACGCTAGCTTCGCGTGATCGCTCCACTGAAGGTCTGGATACCCACGCTTGGAGATAACAAAATCAGTAAGCACGGCGCTACAAGCCGGATCAGCCCTAAGAGCATCAATAAGTTGCTCGTTCAAGCTATAGAGGCGCTCAAGCTCGTCGCGCACAACGGTTCTACCGTGTATGTTTTCCCTGAATATCCGGAGCGTATCCTCCGCTCGTGCCCACACTTCAACAACCTGCTGCGAGGAGTCGAGAACGACGCAATCAACTTTTCCGATATGCCTCGCGTGCTCTCCCCTAACCTCATATCGAAACGCTACCGGCCCATGCGCCGAGTATCCTTCGGGAACATCTAAGGGTCCGCTCCCCACTCGATACGCGGCCTTCGAATAAGCATCAATTGATATGGGAAGCTCTATCTGGCCTGTTTTTCCGGGAGCACTCAGCGTAAGAAGATACTGATAGACAGGGTCGATCTGAGCCTCCAGCTGTTCTACAAGCTCCCTCCACCCAGTACTTTGTGCCAGAGCTTCCTCAGCGGTGAGTGCACAGGGTGGGGGTAGCTCAAGCTGTCGCTCAGAGCTCGGGTTAGCAGCGATATGCCCCTCTACTCCCTCTGCGCTCGAAACTAAGGGCGGCTCATTTACCTCTTCCGTAGAGGTGACCTGCGTTGCCACGGTGGTTCTCCGATAGTGCGGAATGAGATACAACTCTTCGCTTGGCATTCCATAAAGAGCGACGACTTTTTCAAGTCCCGCACGTAATATTACCAGAAAGGCCCCTCCAAATCCCACAAGCCTTAAGGAAGCGAGGCAGGGTTTTGCCTCCGTTCTTAGGGGCAATTCGATAACCGACAGACTACGACTAATTCCTCACCTTGTGCACAAACTTGAATGCCCGTTTCTGTTCGTATCGTATCGAATCTTGTGATTTATTAATTCAATCGTCCTACACCTGTGCAAGTCGTCGTAGGGTCTTGCGGTCAAGACCCAGCTCCGCAGCTGCCTTTAGCTGATTTCCCCCAGAGCGTACTAGGGCATCACGCACTAACTTCGCTTTGAATGCCGAGACCGCCGTGTGGAAGTCCTCTGCCTCTGTCACCCCAATGCTGGAACTGTCAGTCCCATCACGTTGTACAGCTCCATCTACCAACCGTAGATCATCGCACTCAATAACAGAGCGCTCGCTATAGCGCGCCCTATAGGCTGCCCGAGTGACCACAGCTTGAAGCTCCCGCACATTTCCCGGCCACGTGTGCTGCTGCAATACGTGCACAGCCGCTGGGTCTATCTCAAATACATTCAGCGCCTCTTGAGAGCGAAGGTCGCTCAATTTGGTTTCGACCAGAACAGGTATATCTTCGAGCCGCATACGAAGCGGCGGTATCTGGAGAACACAATGTGCGATCCGATGATACAGGTCGCGCCGGATCTTTCCCTCTTCGAGTGCGCTGTCGATAGCGCGGTTAGTAGCCGCAACGAAGCGGCATTTCACCGGCTGAAAACTATCAGACCCCAAGGCCCTCACCCGCTGCTCCTGAATCAGATCGAGCAGCTTAACCTGTGTTTCAAGCGGAACCTCGTCTAGTTCATCGATAAAGAGCGTACCACCATGCGCCTCAAGCGCTAATCCCCGCCGCACACTATCAGCTCCGGTAAACGCGCCTTTTACATGACCGAAAAGTTCGCTCTGCACGAGATCTCCCCCTCCGAAGTTGGGCTGATAATGGACGAACTTGCCTGATGCTGTTGCTCCCATCTCGTGTAGGGTGCGGGCACACAATCCTTTACCGACACCCGTCTCGCCGAGGATCAGGACGGACTGTTGCGTGCTGGCAGCGAATGAAAGCTCCTCTCGTAACCGGTGCATCGCAGCGCTACAGCCGACTAGCTGAGAGGCGAGAGGGGCGTTCCGCTCAACACGCAGACGTTCATATTCACGCCACAGGTGTGATTGACGTGCGGCGTCTATCACGAGCGCTGCAAGATGTGCCGGATCGACCGGTTTCTCAACGAAGCTTGCAGCTCCTTTGGTAAGCGCCCGCACGCCGTTAGAGGCTGCACCATGACCAGTCAGGATGATAATCCGCGTTGAGGTCGAATGCTTCAGGATGGCATCGAGCAGCTGAAACCCGCTCTCTACGCCCATCTTCTCATCAAGACACAGATCAAGCACCACCACCTTGGGCTGCTCTGCCTCTACCGTCTGGAGCGCTGCGTCTGCACGGCCTGCACCACATAACGAAAGGGGTGCAATGAGAGGAGAGATCGCCCTCGCAAGGCTCTGGAGCATCTCGCCATCATCATCGATAAGCAGCACATCCTTCATAGGCTCACTGACAATCCTGGACAGGCTAGGAAGTATAGGCGTGTCAGAGCGCTGGTCAACAGAAAAGCACCAGCCAGCCCGTTTGTTATGAATCCAAGGGTATATCCACAGTGAGCTCTACGTTGGTATCCGATACAACCACGCCGCTGCGCCAACCGTGCCCCTCTACTATCAGGTCACACAAGGCAGCATCGACAACACTCCGCTCACCAAACGCCTGTGCTGCAAACTCAGAGAAGTACCGATAGCTACCGGCTACTTCGGTAGTGCGCCGCCTTAAAAAGGAGATAGTACACACAAGGTCTTGAGCATCCTGTTCACGACCAGAACTACTGGCGACAACCCGACAATCGACCAAGCGTGCAAGGGTAGTCAGCATAAAACGTGCTCTCTGCAGGTCACAGCGCAGTGTTCGGGTAGAGAGTATCCCCTCCGGATCATCCCTCCTCACGTCTCCGTCTATTCTCAGAAGCTCTTCTACCGTGGTCGATCTCATCTCGAAGGCTCCCTCGAGGATGGCGAGCTTACCGACAAATTGCCCGATGTGAGAGCAGCGCGCCTTTGAGCGCTCTACCTCCTCGGGAGAAGTGAGGGTTCCCATAAAGGTCAGGTCGTTGGTGATGACCGACAGATCTCCACGAACAACGTGTATCAACGCCCTGCTCAGAACTGAGAGCACCTTGAAATCTGTCACGTCATCACCAGCACTCAAACCTCACCCTCGAAGCGAGGGCCGTCACCGTTTCACTGGGGCGCCAGGCGCTCCGTGATAACACTAAATCCGTTTGCCCTCGAGCCTACCACATTATATATCGTGAACTTCTTGGCCCCTACCCCCGTAAGACGCCCGATCGGACCTCGACTTAAGAGGGTAAAGATCGTCGCCGTATACGGCACACGTGGTGACAGCACGGCTAAGGTAGCAGCTTTACCGTTGCGGATGCGGGATGTCTGTGACCGCGCGAGTTCCCGACTGCTGAATTTGACGAAAACAGGACCAGCCTTCGCCAAGTGGCGCACCGTTACGGTTGACGGAAGGAACAACTCTCGAGAATTGTTGAAGATCGCCAACTGCGGGGTCCCCTGATTGTCGAGGCTCGCAACCGCTGAAAACGAACTACTGGCGTCGTTTGGAATCGTAAACTTCTTCGTTATCACTGCTGCTTGACGGCACGATCCATCCGCCACATGAATAGTAACTGTGTAATCAGCGGGCGGAAGATCCACCAACGCCGACTGCTTGAAGGTTACGCCCTTGAGGGCACACGCACCATTTACCGCTATATCAACCGGTAGGGACTGCGCTAAGCTGAAATCTCTACCATCGATGCCGTGCACCACATTCACGTTCGCCGCCATGGCTGGCGCGGACACGGCCATCAAAGAAGCTAGACACAACTCAAACATTTTAAAGGACCCCATACCTTTACCCTCCATCAAAGACTCAGCAATTAATTACTGTTACTATTTAACAGTATATTAAACCAAAAGCTTTACTGCTGTCAATATTTACTGTAAAATTAAGACAGGTTTAGAAATTGTGGCACTAGTTGCCAGTGTATCGTGACAAAACTAATTGATCCAACAGCTTTTATCCGCTCGGTGCTGCGCCCCATGGTACGGTGGTGCCTCAAGCACGGGGTGCGCTCTGCCCAGGTCGAGAGTACTGTGAGGGAGATCTTCGTGCACGAGGCTGAACACGAGATTCACGACGCCAAGGGTGCCTTTAGCGTGAGTAAGGTGAGCGTCATGACGGGGCTGCATCGCACGGAGGTATCGAGGCTTCTCAGTGGTACGCGCCCAGAGCGGGGCCAGCACGACGTTCTCAATCGAATTATCGGCTTATGGTCGACCTCGAAGAGGTATCGTACTAAGGACGGTACCATCAAAGCCCTTACCCATGAGGGGCTTTCGAGTGAGTTCGCGGCCCTCGTTGCGTCCGTAAGTAAAGAGGTGACGCACTATCCGATCCTATTCGAAATGGAGCGCCTCGGCGTGATCGAATACAAGGAGAACAAGGTCCACCTGATCGTCAAGGAATACACACCTCAGCAGGATCTGCAGTACGCCCTTGACCTATTGAGCCTAGACATCGCTGACCTAGCAGCCTCGATCGAGGCGAACGTAAGTGAAAAGTATCCGGAACCAAGTCTGCACCTGCGAACTACATTTGACAACATCGACCCGAAACAGCTCGGTGAGATTCGCACGTGGATTATGAAAAAGGGGGCTGAATTTCAAACGGAAGTGCGCGAGTACCTATCCTCTCTTGACAGAGACATGCAACCGGGGCAGATACCGAACGGAGAGGCTGCTGTTGAGGGGAAAGCGCGGGTCGCTGTTACCACATTCTCGTACACAGAGCCGGCTGAACCAGCAAAGGTCATCACTCCGAAGAAAAGAGGACGGAAACGATGTGCTTCCAAGTAACGTACCGATTAACGCGCGCCCTCCTTATAGCTTCCGCTGTCGCGTTGAGCCTCACCGCATGTGGAGGGGGGACAACAGGCACATCCCCCACGGGAGAACTCAAACTTGCGGGCTTTGCTGAACAGTCTGACGGAGACCGCGCTCCCGGGTTGTCCATGACGGTACGGTCAGGAACCACTGACCGCAACCTGAAAGACTCTGGTACGGATGAGCGAGGGGAATTTGCGATGGAACTACCCGCCAGCGAGAACGTTTTGATAGTTGATGTCGCAGGCCTGGGAGCAGCCACAATCGCACGGCAGCAGCGCGGAGCTGGCACTATAACCACTAAGCTCGTAAAAACAGTCAGCGGGGATCTGAACACAGCCGGTCTCTTTGAGGTGCAGATCGATGAGAGCTCGCTCTGCTCAGCGCTTCTACTGAACGGTAATCAACTGGTAGTCACAGGTGAAGTTTCGGGCCCTGACTGTCCAGTGACACTTACGGTAGCGGCACAGAGCGCTCCGGTCTCGAGCTTCAACGCATCCGTGGTTGCTGTCTGCAACGGGCTCGAGAGAGTGCTTCAGAGCCAAGCAGCGGATAGAACCGGTACCGTAACCGTAGACCTGAAAGATGCCATAGTTCGCGACTGCACGGGCATACGGATCAGCGTTTCGAATAGTCAAACCGCTGAATTAGCTAGCATCTTCCCCGTGGAATGACCCCATACGTAGCACTCACCTCGTGAGCCCGCCGTCCTTATCCTATCGAGGGTGACGGCTTTTGGCTTGAAACCACCGAGGACTCAGAGGGCCACAGAGGTCCGAACACGAATCCTTCCATGCTCTCTGAACTGAACAGCTCACTAACGACCGACCTTGCCCTTGTATTTGGAGGGTTCTCTATCAGCGCTCTATGCACTCAACTCATGAATCGCGTCAAGAAAGCCGATTCAGAGCACTTGAGCTACATGCAGGCGTTTATTGAGCAGGCACCAGCTGCTATCGCTATGTTCGACAAGAACATGCACTACATCGCTGCGAGCAAGCGCTGGCTAAGCGACTATAGAATAGAGGATCGTCAAGTTCTACGTCGTAGTCACTACGATGTTTTTCCGGAGATCCCAGACCGTTGGCGAGAGTCCACACACGCTGCTTAGCCGGTGCAGTGGAGAGTAACGCCCAAGAGCTTTTCGTACGAGCCGATGGCTCACAACAATGGCTATCCTGGGAGGTTCGACCGTGGATGACGCTCGCTGAACGCCCAGAGATCGGCGGGATTATAATGTTTTCCGAGGACATAACAGCGCTCAAAGAGACCCTTGAGAGCGAGAGCGCCTTACGAGCGACGACAGAGGTGCAAACGGCTCTACGTGTAAAAGCTGAAGAAGAGAGCAAAACAAAGGACGATTTCGTAGCAACCTTATCGCATGAACTTCGCTCCCCTCTCAACGCTATGCTCGGGTGGATTCAGCTTGCTAAGAGAGCCCCGCACGATCTGGCCCGTCGCGAGCGCGCCTTCGGTGCGATCGAACACAGTGCACAGCTCTTAGCGCGATTAATCTCAGACATCCTTGATATCAGTCGAATTACCTCACGGAAGCTACGACTCGATATCCAAGACGCTTCAGTAGAGACCGTATTGGAACGCTCATTTGAAATCGCCTTACCACTGGCGGAATCAAAAGGTATCAAGCTTACGCGTGGGACGTTGCCAGTTCAGGCTTCGCTCCGCGCTGACTCGCAACGACTCCTGCAGAGCTTATCAAATCTGCTGGCGAATGCAGTAAAGTTTACCCCTCAAGGTGGGCACATCACCCTTTCATCGCGCGTACTCGACCACACGATCCAGATCACTGTCTGTGACGATGGCCAAGGAATATCTCCTGAAATGCTCCCTCACATCTTTGAGCGTTTCGTCCAAGCGGATCTCTCAAGCACGCGGGTCCACGGAGGCCTAGGGCTCGGGTTGGCTATAACCCGTCACCTGATCGAACCACATGGAGGAACCGTGACAGCGCACAGCGGAGGAGAGGGCAAGGGAAGTACCTTTACCCTCACCTTACCTCTTCCAACGAAACAACGAGCAACCCCTGCTCTCGCCTCGGCCTCGTCACTTCATACACCCCGGATCTAGTCATCAGCGATATCGCTATGCCCCATCGTGACGGATATTCCCTTATTCAAGAGGTTCGAAGCGCCGGTCTCTCCATTCCCGCCATCGCTCTCAGTGCTCACACGGGCGATCTCTTCCGACGCAAAGCGCTGGAGGCAGGATTCGACGTGCATCTCGCCAAACCGGTCGAAATGGGAGAGATCCTCCAAACTATAACATCTCTTCTTTATGAGCATGCAAGACCACGCTCAGAGCTGCTTCAGGCGCATGCCTAAACGTTCACGAAAAGCTCACACTCAATAGTATCGGCTAACATGTGCGCTTCTTCGCGTATCGATTTTAAGCTCGAGGACCGCACCACGTTCACTCTTCCTCCAGAATACAATACGAGATTTAGTTCGTAACTCATGTAGGCCCGTTTTCCAGGAATGCGTATCTTCTGTCCGATCAGTTGCAAAGCTCTTATCTCCCCGAAAGCGACCAACCGGCCCTGCCCACCAAAAACCCCCGAATGACGCGATGCTTCGACCGTCCGACGGTCCAACCTGATAAAAGGCGAAAAAGGTCTCGTTTTCTTTGGTTTCTGTCCTGGCGGACAGAAACGAGCCTACGCACGCACCTTGTTGTAACCATCAAGAGCTGCAACTTTGTAACACTCCGCTAGAGTCGGATAGTTAAATACTGCATCGCGCAAGTAGGTTAACCCCCCTTTAAGAGCCATGACCGCTTGGCCGATATGAATCAACTCCGTCGCATACTCCCCGATGATGTGCACACCGAGAATCTCTCCGGTAACGCGATGAAACAAGATCTTCAGCATCCCGTTTTCGTCACCTAACAACTGTCCTCGCGCTATCTCTCGATATCGAGCGATCCCGGTTTCATACGGTATCCCTTGATTCGTAAGCTCCTCTTCGTTCTTACCAACGTAGGAGATCTCCGGGATAGCGTAGATGCCGAACGGAAGCGGAAGGTCAGGAGCTCCATCTTCCTTGATACCGAAGGCGTGGCACGATGCCAAACGACCCTGTCGTGCTGAGGTCGATGCTAACGCAGGAAAGCCGATCACATCCCCCGCCGCGTAAACGTGCTCTGCCGTTGTTTGGAAATGTTCATTGACCGACAGTTTACCCCTCTCGTCCGCTACGAGCCCGACCTTATCGAGACCGAGATCGCTCGTTGCACTAACGCGCCCCGCTGAATACAAAACACAATCGGAAACGATCACCTTACCGCTCTTGAGCACCGTGACGACCTGGTTATCTTCGCGAGTTGTGCAGCTCTCGACCTCTTCTCCTAAGCGAAGCCGAACTCCCATGCTACGCATCTGGTAGTGAAAATTTTCGATAAGCTCTTCGTCAACGAATCCGAGCAAGCGCTTGCGCTGGTCAACGATCGTGACACTGACCCCTAATGCAGCGAACATTGAGCCGTACTCAGTACCTATGACGCCGCCGCCTACCACTACCATCTCTCGTGGAAGTTCCTTGAGGTTAAGAACATCGTCGCTGTCAAAGATAGAGCATCCATTGAACGCGATGTTATTCGGCCTAAAGGGCTTTGCTCCTACTGCGATTACGAATTTGTCAGCAGTCTTGCGTATTGCTCCCCCGTGAGAAGCGATCTCGATGGTGTGCGGGTCAATAAAAGAAGCGTGCCCATGTAGGGTATCGATGTGATTACGCTGGAGCTGATGCTTGATGACGTCGATCTCCATCTGCATAGTGCGGTTACAGCGAAAGGTGAGATCGGACATCTGAATATCGGTTTTGACCCTGTAGCCAGCCCCGTAAATGTTGCGTTGACGGAACCCCGAAAGAAAGAGCACCGCCTCCTTGAAGGATTTACTGGGGATGGTCCCGGTGTTGACACACACCCCACCAACGACCTCCCGACGGTCGATTATCACCACCCGCTTACGAATCTTAGCAGCCTGAACTGCAGCCCGCTGTCCAGCCGGACCACACCCGATTACGATCAGGTCATAGTCATAAGAATGTGTATTTTTCGTCACGTACAACCCCTCTCGCACTTATGCTCTGGCAAAGCGGCGCCGCGCCCCGCCCCAATTACGCGGGTAGTGCCTTGCTTTGCTAACCCTACATTAGATTAGCAGGTTCCCGCCCATCGTTGCCTCTTGTATTGCAGGCTTTATTTTGTCAATTACCCGTAGTACCCTAAGGTTCTATTAACCTCTTGAGGATATTACACTTCTCATGATTTCAGAAGATCAGATAAAAAAACTGGCGAACCTAGCCCGGCTTGAGCTCGATCCAGCCTTTACACCGGTCCTCACCGGTCACATCAACTCCATCGTGGGTTACATTGAGCGACTCAACGACATCGACACCTCAGGGGTTGAACCTATGAGCCATGTGCATGGCGCAATCAACGTGCTGCGCGAAGATGTCGTAGAGGTTGCCGGAAGTGCACCCGAGGCAACCCCCTTGGCCCCTTCAACGGTACCAGCGCAGGACATGCTACCGGCCGAAGCGCTCCTCGACAACGTGCCCGATCATTCGGGCCGCTTTATTCGCGTTCCGCTCATCGTGGAGTAGTTATCGTATGTCAGACCTTGCATCACTCACCATCTCCGATATCCGTGCTGGGCTCGATTCCAAAGAGTTTTCCTGTGTTGAGCTCACTAAAGCGTGTGTCGATAAGGCTGATCGACTAAGCGCACTCAATTGCTTTCTACAACTCTCGGCTGACTCTGCTCTCAAGGAAGCTGCCAACGTAGACACCCTGCTTGCTCGCGGCGAGCGGTCCGAATTACTGGGGGTGCCGCTGGGCATAAAGGATGTGATCTGCACGAAAGGTACCTTTACCACCGCGGGCAGCAAGATACTCGAGAAATTCAGAGCTCCGTACGACGCAACGGTAGTCCGTCGGCTAAAAACGGCAGGTGCCATATCAATCGGCAAGCTAAACATGGATGAGTTCGCCATGGGCTCATCAAATGAGAACTCTGCGTTTGGCCCGGTGCGTAATCCTTGGAACCCGGAGTATGTTCCCGGTGGGAGTAGCGGTGGCTCTGCCGCAGCCGTTGCAGCCAGGATATGCCCTGCTACCCTTGGAACCGACACAGGGGGATCGATCAGACAACCAGCGGCATTCTGCGGGATTGTTGGACTCAAACCGACATACGGTCGCGTAAGCCGCTACGGCGTCGTCGCATACGCATCATCACTCGATCAAGTCGGTGCATTTGCGGGAAATGTCAAGGATTGCGCTCTCGTCACCGAGGCGATCTGCGGCGTTGATGTCAACGATGCAACGTCAGTCGATAAGCAGGTACCGAACTTCGAGAAGGCTCTTGGCGTAAGTATTAAGGGGCTCCGGATCGGAATTCCAAGGGAGTACTTCGTTGCAGGTCTCTCAACAGAGGTTAACGACTCACTTAAAAAAGCGATCTCGATTCTTGAAGGCTTAGGCGCGATCCCTGTTGAGATATCCTTACCGCACACTGAGGCAGCGGTGTCGGTGTACTACATCTTAGCGCCGGCTGAAGCCTCTTCGAACCTCGCTCGCTACGATGGTATTCGCTACGGCCATCGGGCTCAAGGCTCCATGGACCTAAAAGATCTCTACTCAAGGTCACGCAGCGAGGGCTTCGGCAGAGAAGTCCAGAGACGCATCCTGGTTGGCTCCTACGTGCTTTCGACGGGATATTTCGATGCCTATTACCTCAAAGCTCAAAAGGTTCGAACCCTGATAGCTAAAGATTTCCACGATGCATTCTCTCAAAAATGCGATCTCATCGTTGCCCCTACAACCCCAACGACCGCTTTCAAGATAGCAGAGAAGGTGAGCGATCCATTGCAGATGTACCTCAACGATATCTTTACCATACCGGTTAATCTTGCGGGGCTACCAGGAATGAGCATGCCCTGCGGTTTCGACTCCAAAGGCTTACCGATCGGGCTACAACTCATCGGGAAACCCTGGGATGAAGAGACGCTCTTTAAGGTAGGCTCAGCCTATGAAAGTGCAACTGATTGGCATACTCGACACCCGCATACGGGAGCATAGAAACTACAGACCCGCGCACCATGGTTTAGGAGATAGAGATTCATGGAATACGAAACCGTCATAGGTCTTGAAGTTCACGTTCAGCTCTCAACGAAGTCAAAGATGTTTTGTTGTGCATCCGCGGCATACGGTGGAGAGCCAAACGAGTACATAGACCCGGTTACCCTCGGACTGCCAGGCGCTTTACCGGTTGCGAATAAGAAGGCGGTCGAATACGCGATCATGCTCGGCCTCGCTACGAGTAGCGAGATCCGGCGCTTCAATCGTTTTGCGCGCAAACATTACTTTTATCCCGATCTCCCCAAAGGCTACCAGATATCGCAGTTTGACGAGCCAATCTGTGAACGCGGACATGTTGATTTCTATATCGGAGAGGCCAAACGCACCGTTGGGCTCAAACGCATCCACATGGAAGAAGATGCGGGCAAAAACCTGCATGATAGCCGTACCGCTTCCTCGCTGGTTGATCTTAACCGTGCCGGCGTACCACTTCTTGAGATAGTATCAGAGCCCGAGATCCACTCACCTGCCGAAGCCTCAGCGTACCTTAAAGCTATTCGACAGCTGGTGCGATACCTCAATATCAGCGACGGCAATATGGAAGAGGGCAGCTTCCGTTGCGACGCCAACATATCGCTCAGACCGGTTGGGCAGCTCAAGTTTGGAACTCGCACTGAGATCAAAAACTTAAACTCCTTCAAATTCGTCGAGCGTGCTCTTGAATACGAGATCGCCCGGCAAACGGCGATCTTGAAAGCTGGTCAAGAAGTGGTCCAGCAAACGCTCCTCTTCGACAGTGGGAATGGCACAACGCGGCCGATGCGCTCGAAGGAAGAGAGCTCAGATTACCGATACTTCCCCGATCCAGACCTCCCTCCGGTGGTAGTAGAGGAGAGTTGGGTTCGCGAGGTTCGTGAAAAGCTACCAAAGCTTCCGGCTCAATGGATACAAGAGCTGGTGACCGAATACGGACTCACCCTCTACGATGCTACTGTGCTGATCGCAGAGCGACCCTTTGTTGAGTTTTTTCAAGAGGTGCTCTCAACTTGCAGCAACGCAAAGGTAGCTTGCAACTGGGTAACTTCAGAGCTCTTCGGGGCACTCAATGAAGCTGGGATAGCTATCGAAAACTCACCCGTTAAAGCGCACTCACTAGGGCAGCTCATTACAATGGTAGAAACGGAGGAGATCTCCGGCAAGATGGCGAAGTCGGTCTTTGAAGAGATGTTTGCAAGCGGCAAGGATGCCCCAACGGTCGTTAAGGAAAAGGGATTAAAGCAGCTTAGCAACGACGACGAGATCCTGGCGATCATCAGAAACGAGTTCGATGCAAACCCAACTCAACTCGCCAACTACCTAGGTGGAAATGAGCGCTTACATGGATTCTTCGTAGGGCAGGTGATGAAGGTAACCGGTGGCACGGCCAATCCGAAGAAGGTCAACGACCTAATCAGGCGCGAGGCTGAGAGTAGGAAGGGCTCCTGATCCGATGTCTGATTCACTGGCAGATGCTGGCGTTGAACTCGATTCTGGAACGGTAGCTTTCTATCTTGAAGTTCCACGGAGCCATATCGTACTTCTTCAAACATACTTTGAGTTGTACGATGGCGTTGGGACGGTTAGAACTCTTGAAGGGGATCGAGCGGTCGTTTGCGTTCTGACTACACCATCGATGGCAAACGACTGTCGAAATGTCTTACATGCCGTACGTGAGAACGTACACTGGGTGCAATGCGAACCACCGAAGCAAACATGAGGCACCGGTAAGAGTCATATAGTTTATCGAGGAGAGGAGAGATGATTCAACTCATTCACAAGTACAAACGGTCAATCGCCTGGGTATTCCTGTTTCTGGCAGCGTGCTTCGCCTTGAGTGGTGTTGGACTCGATATCTTGCAAGGCGGCCCCGCCAATCAGCGAAAGGCTATCGTGGTAAACGATAAGGAGTTCGACTTCAACGACGTTGACGTAGCTCAGCGTCAGGTCGAAAACGAGTACCGCCAGCTCCTTGGAGACAACTACCAGCAGATTCTCACAAGCTTCAATGTTAATACGCGACGGCAAGCAGTAGATAAAATCGTAGATTCGGAGCTGATTCAACAGCAAGCCAAAAAGCTCGGCTTAACCGTCGGAGATGAGGAGGTTCGTAAATTCATCCTAACGAAGATCTTCAATAATCCAACAAATGGAGCTTCCTCCTTTAGCCCTGAAGCATATAGAGGCCTGCTCCAAAGCCGCGGAATCTCCGCGCGACAATTCGAGGGTCAGATAGCAGAAGACCTGACCCGGGTTGCGCTCGTAGGAATGCTGCAGGATTCTGCATATCTAAGCGCTAAAGATATCAGCCAACGCTACATACGACAGGAAACGACCTATTCATTTGTAGCGGCAAGCTACGATCCAAACCAGCTTACGGCTGAGGTCGCTATACCACCTGAACAGGAGCTCCAGAAGTTCTACGAAACCAACGCAACAGACTATGAGCTTCCAGCTCGTGTAGCGTATGACTTCCTCGTCTTTAATCCGAAGGATTTTGAGAAAGAGGTTAGTGTACTAGCTCAGGATATCGAGCTTTTCTATTCAGACAACACAGCAAAATACGCAGTACCTGAACAGGCGAAAGTTCGTTCGATTAAACTCCTTTACCCTCAAGAGGGAGATCCAAAGAAAATGGCGGCCGTTCGAGAGAAGGCTACGAAGGTGCGTGAGGAGGCGTTGGCGGGCACGCCCTTTGAGGCGCTCGTTACGATGTACTCTGATGATCTGCCATCCAAGGCAGTAGGCGGGTCTCGCGGTTGGGTTGCTCGAGGCAAAGGTTCAGCAGCATTTGATAAAGCCGTCTTCAATACAGCAATCGGAAACATATCAGAGATAATCGAGGAAGATTTTGGCTTCGAGATAGTCAAAGTAGAGGACAAAGCTCAATCAGGGACACGAAGCTTTGACGAAGTAAAAACAGACATCGAGAAGGAACTCCGTCAGCAGGAGGCCCCTGCCTATGCCGCTGCCAAGGCCCGAGAATTAGTCGACCGTGCCAAGAAAGAGGGCAAACCCCTCTCGGAAATTGCCCAGTCCGTGGGCCTCTCCATCAGCTCTACCGCGGAACCATTGGGACAATCCTCTGATCCGAATGGAGCTCCGCGTGGTCTCACTCAACAAGTGATGCTCCTGCCGACATCGGAGCGACTCATACCTTCAGTCGTTGACAGCGGAGAACTCTCAGTAGCCGTGCAGGTCAAGGAATTCAAAGAACCAACCACTGCGCCTTATGAAGAGGTAAAAGATCGAGTGGTCACCAGCTACAAGATGCAAGACGCAAAGAAGCTGGCTGAATCAAAGGCTCGCGAGCTCCTCGAAGCGGTGCGACAGAATCCATCAAACTTTAAAAAGGAATCGGAATCTCGCAAGGCAGCCGTTAAGGGTCCTTTTACGATATCACGTGCTAAGCCTGTTGCAGAGGGGTACGGGGCGATGCCGGAGGAGCTGAGCAAAGCTATCTTGGCAGCTACAGCTAGTAATGAACCACCAACCCGATACTTCAGTTCAAGCTCTGAATACGTACTCGCCCAAGTGGTAGAGATAAAGAAACCAGATCTGGATTCAGCGACGACAAAAGAGTCTCTCTCCAAGTATTCGGAGCAAGCCGAGGACCAATCTCGAAAAGAGGTGCTTGAATCGATCCTCGCTGCGCTCAAGGCTCAGGCACAGATCGATATTGACCCGGTGATCCTGGCGAACTAAGGAAGCAGGCACAAACTCAATCAGGTAAAGAGCTGCGCAGATCCTCGAAGAGAGTCAGAAACTTCTCGAGTGTCTTGGGATATCCCCTGCCAAATCGCCGAATGATCAAGAAGTAAAACTCCTCGGGGCTAGTTGCAACCACCAGCTCCATGCGACGGAAGATCGGGTGTTGATCCAATAGCGACCTTCGCTTCCGAAAATAATTCTCAGAGAGCCTAGCCTTCATAACTGAATGAAAAAACTCGCGACTGTCGTTCGATAATGAATAGAAGGTGCGCGTATACAGACGATACTCTTCGCTGTTTCTGAAATCTCCGCAGCGACGCTTGTTTTTAAAGAACCTAACCGGGTGGTACTCAAAGAGGACTCCGTCTACCAGAAAATCAACCGTACGAGTATTCCCCCGATCATCTTTGCCGATCCCTACCTGAAAAGTAACACCTTGCTCAAGTTGAAAGTGCGGCACGAAGCGCCTGAGTAGCTCAGCGCAGATCGCTTCTGAGCGAGAACAGAAGCGAACGCTCTCCTGACTCTTTCGGAGATCGAGGTCAATAGTCCGGCAAAGGTCAGTATCGCCGTCGACAGAGGATCTCTCCTGAGCGGGAGCCTTTCGGGACCGTTTTCTCTTTTTGCGTCTGAATGTCTGGGGATTTTTAGCGAAAAAACCGTCTATCTCATCGTTAACATCTTCCGATGAATCCGGCGACTGATTGCGAACCGTAACCGCAAAGTCTTCTTTCAAAAGCTCCCTCCTTGAGCTGGGAAGGGTAATATGCCCCTCGCACCTACAAGAGCCTACTCATTCTGATGATTGTAGTATCGGTACGGATTCAGGTTACCAAGAGCTGAATTTTATGGCGATGGGGAAAGCACAGAGAACGGGGAAGCAGGGAGGGCAAGGTCTTTGGACCCTTCCCTCGGAGGGACGACGTCCCCGCCATCCGTGTTCGGGTCACAAAAAACCCCTAATAAATGCCCCTCTCGGATCGCTCCACCCCTTTCATTCTCCTGGATGGTTGAACCAGTGCTTACCTCCGTTCAAGGCCAATCATGAGCCTCTTTGCGATAAAAGCCACCTATTACGCACCCAAAGCTTGGAAACAGCGGCTACTTTTTTTGACTAGCACCTGGCATCTAGGCGATCATCTATAAAAGGCCTACGTAGAGTATGAAGGCAGAGGATAGTCTCCAACACAACAAAACGATTGAACGCCTACCGGAGAAAGATGACATCCTCTCGGATAGAAAAGCTGGAGAGCTCGGTGCGTGGGACAAGCCTGAAATCATCCCCGCTTACGAACGATTTTCGCAAGCTCCTTGGTATCGGGCGGTTATTCAGGAGCTACTGGATGCGCTGCCTCTAAAGGCCTCCAGTTCCCTCATCGACGTAGGATGCGGAACGGGTGTCGGCACCTTTCTACTGGGCAAAAAGGTAAACCCAAACTCCCAGATACTGGGCATTGACCCTTCAAATGTGCAGGTCGATTTTGCACGGAGGTCAGCTTCGTCTAACCGGAATGTTCAGTTTCATCCTTTAAACGCCAGCGAAGCCGCGCGTCGATATCCTGCTGCCTTTGATGGCGTGATCAGCTTCAACTCTATACACCTCCTAGGCCCTCTGCAGATTGCCCTAAAAGAGCTGTCAGCGATGGTCCGCCCGGATGGCTTTGTGGCTTTCTGCACTGCATACCACACTCAGTCAATCACTCACGAACAGGCATATCGCGCGGCAGAGTTCGTAGACGCTATCATGCGGACCGGTCGGAAATTCTACGGTGAGTTACCCGATCGCTCGCAATCAGGGCACGGTCTAGCTTATCGCTCGGTCAATATGGACGAGCTTAGCGAACTACTTTCGCGTGCAGGGCTCAAGGCCACTTTTTTAAAACTAGTGGAAGTGGCTATTCCCGATTCGAGTCTTGTTGATTTCATGGCGTTACCAGGGATGATCGACTGCTTTCTACCGGATGGTCTACCTCGTTTTGAGATCGAAGCTCTGGTGCGAAGCGCGCTACATGAAACCAAAATCACCACGCTCTCGCGAAAATGGTTGTACGTGGTTGCCTCCCGACTGTAGTCGGGTGCGAAAGTAGACCTTCCAGGTATTCGGTGGATAGCTTAGCTGAGCATCTCCTATGACTGCAGAGCACGGTGTCATTAGGAGACACCGTGCGGGACTTTAACCTTGAGGCTGGGTTTACAACTCCTCAGCTATGCGAGGTCAGTAACCACTACGCACCTCTTCGCCTCCTTGCCAACTATACTCGGGCATTCCTCAAATGAGGTATCTGGATCTAAAAAGCTCTCCCAGGCCTGCTGCTTAGCAGCACCTAAGGCCAACAACACACACAGCTCTGCCTCTCTAATTAACTGGACACTTGCGGTCATTCTTTGCGGCGGAGGCTTAGGTGAGTCGTAGAAAGAGAAAAAAGTGGGCTCCTGTCTTTGCAATATCGGGTGTTTTGGGAAAAGTCCTGCCACGTGTCCATCCTCTCCAACACCGAGGACGACGGCAGTGAAGCGCCCCCCGAAGCGCACTAGTTCCCGCATATAGGCAGCGCATCCATGGTCGCTCAGTCGTGGGTCTGGGGTCATAGGATGGAGTTGTTCTGTTCGAATCGCTCCATCTCGGAGTAGTTGATCAAACAAGAGCTTCTTAAGCCCCCCGAAATTACTGTTCTCATCCTCCAGCGGAACGAGCCTTTCGTCAGCCATGAAAAAGTGAATTCTGCGCATCAATCCACCGGGCTGATGCGCTGACTCTCTCTTCAACGCCATCAACAGACCCACAACACTCCGACCACCGCAGAGAGCCAAGACCGGCTCACGCTCCGCCTCTACCTCCGCGCAGACTGAGAAGATCTCCTTGGCCGCCTCATCGAATGCCGTATCGATACCCTCCTTGGCCGATATAACTTCAAAACTCATGCAGATCTGCCCTTATGTATCTTTCTTCTGCGTACCGTGATCGAGCAGGGTCGATCCTCCTACTGAGGAAGTACCGAGCACACCAGCCTCTCTGTACACCTTCAACTTGACCCGTGTATCGGCGATATCGAGGTTGCGCAAGGAGAGTTGCCCGATACGATCTACGGCAGAGAACCCCTCTCCTCCTCTTTCCATGGTCAAGCGCTCCGGGCAGTAGGTCAAATTGAGACTCTCAGTGTCGAGGATCGAGTAATCATCGCCCCTACGGAGTTCGAGTGTCACTGTGCCGGATACTGCTTTTCCGATCCACCGCACGAGCGATTCCTTGAGCATCATAGCTTGCGGATCGAACCATCTCCCTTGATACAGTAGTCGTCCCAATCGGTAACCCGACACTCGATACTGATCGAGGGAATCCTCGTTGTGGATACCGCTCACAAGCCTTTCGTACGCGATATGCAAGAGCTTAAGTCCCGGAGCCTCGTAGATACCCCTACTCTTAGCCTCAATGATACGATTTTCAATCTGATCAGAGAGCCCCAATCCGTGTCTCCCACCTACGGTATTAGCTTCAAGTGCTAGCTCAACGTGACTAGCGAACTCCTTGCCGTTTATCATCACTGGCAAACCTTCTGAGAAGGTTATCGAGACTACCTCCGGCTCAATAGCCACTGCGGCATCCCACGATTTGACCCCCATGATCGGCTCTAGCAGGTATTCATTCTCGCTCAGTAGCTCAAGTTTCTTAGCTTCATGTGTTGCCCCCCACAGGTTAGCATCGGTCGAGTAGGCCTTTTCTCCTGATGCTCGATACGGCAATCCCTTCGCTACCAGCCATGCGCTCATCTCTGCCCGGCCACCCAACTCCGAGATAAAGGTCGCATCGAGCCACGGTTTGTAGATCTGCAGGTTTGGATTCACCAAGAGTCCGTAACGATAAAATCGCTCGATGTCGTTACCTTTATAGGTACTACCATCGCCCCAGATATTGACCCCATCTTCTGCCATAGCTGCTACGAGACGGGTACCGGTAACGGCTCTCCCGAGTGGTGTCGTATTGAAGTATGTTTTACCTGCCGTCGAGATATGGAACGCACCACACATCAAGGCGATTAACCCCTCTCGCACGAGATCGGCGCGACAATCGACCAGGCGTGCCTTTTCTGCACCGTAGGACAGCGCGCGAGTTGGTATCGAATCGATCTCTGACTCATCAGGCTGCGCTAGGTGGGCAGTATATGCATAGGGGACAGCCCCTTTTTCGCGCATCCACGCTACTGCTACACTGGTGTCCAGCCCCCCTGAAAAAGCCAGCCCGACCCTTTTTCCAACCGGGAGATCCGCGAGTATGTGAGACATAAAGCACCTCTCGAAAATTCACCTAGAACAGATACCACAAAAGTCACATTTTACGAAGCGCAGAACACTTCGCCACGATTCAGAGTAGGAGGTCGAAAGCGCTCCGCTGGAAAGGGGTTGCTTGGGGTCCCAATCGTGATAAGTAACCTCAATCGTACTAAGTGACACTGCCTAGCTATGTCGTCGAAGAACCACCCACTCGCCCCGCATCTCGTCGCCGAGTCGTTAGGAATGCGGCTCACAGTCGAGGATCTCCTCTCCCTCGTGGCACGGGGTGAGCTCATGATCACGAACGCGGCCCGCGCCTCCGGAGAGCCGCGCTGCGCCTGGGATAGCTCCGGGTTGACGCTATCGAGCCCAACCTGCGCTGAAGTATCGAACCCCCTGCTCTTGATCGATATCGGCGGCACCCATACCAAGGTGGCCATGGCTCGTAACGACAATTTCAAGCTCCTGTTTGACCACCCGAATGAATTTTTTCGTGGTGAAACCGCCTCTAGCGAAGCTGCTCTTCTTACCTTCGTCCGTACCCTGTTTCGACTCATCTCTGAAGTCGCCCCTGAACTTACCGACAGCTCAATCCCTGTTCGTATCGGCGTGATATGGTCGAATCAGATATCAACTGCTCCGCTCGCTTCATCTCATCTCGTTGGCACCTCCGGTCTTGTGAAGGGCTTTAACAGTGGCGGATATGGTAAAGGTGAGTGGTTCCTGACTGGCTTACATGACGGGTATGATATCGGGGCTGATTTCGTATCAGCGATACTCAACTCGAAGATAACCAGCAATCTCTTCATCATTAGCAACGATACGATCTTTACCCTATTCGCCCATCCCGGTAGTCATGCCGGAGTTGTCGTCTCATCAGGAGCAAACTGTACCCTTGTCGGAGACGATGATCATACGATCTACAACTCAGAGCTCGGCGGCATGTTGACTATTTCCGCGTCGCTTCTCACGGAAGGAGATAGGTTATTCGCCCAAAAAAAAGGCAGCACTGAGCTCGTGATCGAAGAGCTTTGTGCTGGTGCCTGGATGCGAGATCTCTGTTTAAGCCACATTGAGAGCCTCACGTCGGTCGAGCGTGATTCTCCGCTCGCTCAGATCAGTACTGCGATTAAGGGTGGGGCTCTTTCGTATTCCAACGCTACCCTCAGCAAACTTCTCCGTGAGGATCCTGCTATTCCGAGCGAGTGTATTGACCTCTCTCAAGCAGCGCGCACAGCGCTCTCTGAACTGGTCGGAGCCCTTATGTACCGTGCAGGGGCTTTTGCAGCGGTACTGACTTACCTATCCGTTTCAAACCAGATACGGCAGGGTAATCTAGCACCGGTCATATCGCTCGACAGCTCCATGGCTCGGCACTTTCCTGGCTTCTATCTTTCAGTCAAACAGCACCTCCACTGCCTAATGCCCGGGGGAGCAACGCATTCCTTGAATCTCATTGAGCCGGTGAAACTCGATAGTCATGCTGATATACCCGTACCTATGATAGGCTTAGCGCGAGCACTCCGAAGTTTCAGAGTTCGCACGGATACAAAACGATGACAAACTCATACAGAAACGTCCTTACTCAAGAGACCGTCTATAGCGGATTTTATCGTCTGGGTGAGTCTGCTAACGAGGAGTCAACCTTTAGCGATGATATCTCAGCTATACTTACTGAGTGGAAACCCGGAAACGAGGGGGTACTAGTAGTAGTGCCCCACGACGACGATGCTGTAATCGGCATGGGCATGTTGTTGCGGTACCTCGTAGAGGCCGACACACCTCTAAAGCTTGTAATAGTCACCGATGGCCGTCTTGGCTACACCTCGCTTGCGGAACAGCAGTCGATCACCTCTATCCGAAAGCGTGAGACCCTCGAATCTTGTCGTACCCTCGGTATCGAGCCAACGAATATCCAGTGGCTCGATTTCCCTGATGGAGATCTCGAGCGGTATAGGGGCAAGCGACCCGCCATCGCTGGAGATCCATCTTCCCCGGATGGTTTCACTGGACTGGAAGACTCTCTCGTGCGGGTATTGCGGCATGGGATTCAGCACGCAGGAAGGAGCGTTCCTATCACTCGCGTATTCTTCCCTGCAAGCAGCGATTATCACAATGACCATATCGTTACCTGCGAGCAGCTCTTAATCTCGATATTTCATGCCCAAGGCTCCATCTGGCCTGAATGTGGCGCACCGATAAGTAGTCGGCCTTTTTGTTATCAGTTCGCCATCTATTGCGATTTTGCGCCGGGGGAGCCACCAAACATCCTGTATCGAGGCACAGACGAACACTTCTGTGCCAAGATGCAGGCGATCACGGCCTTTAAATCCCAGGGTCAGATCGCAGCCTTAGTCGAGGCTCTTGAGAATGAAGGTTCGTTTGAGCTATTTCGTGAGGTTGAATTCCGGCTCTTTAGCCGCGAACGACAACTTGCCCCTTTCTTGAATCGACGTTACCGTGAGATTCCCTAGGAACATGACATGGAAGTAATCATCTGCGCCTCAGCGGAGCATGCAAGCACACTGGTTGCTCGACTCATATCGGACACGATCAAACGTAAGCCCTCAACGGTACTGGGGCTTGCCACTGGCCGAACTCCAGAGCTGGTCTACAAGCATCTTTGCGCCCTCCTTCGCACTGAGCACCTCGACTTCTCAGAGGTTACTACCTTTAACTTAGACGAATACATCGGCATACCCTCCAGTCATCCCCAGTCTTACCGCAGCACGATGCAGCGGGAGCTTTTCGACCACATCAACATTACGCCCTCCAAGACATTCCTTCCGAACGGCATGGCAGCCGACCTCGAAGCGGAATGTGTCGACTATGAACGCAAGATAATCGAGAGCGGTGGAATCGACGTACAGCTTGTTGGCATAGGCTTGAACGGGCATTTAGCTTTCAACGAGCCTCTCTCCTCGCTTACCTCTCGTACACGCACGAAATCGCTCACACCGGAGACTCGTGAGCAGAACGCCGCATTCTTCGGAGGAGCCGATCAGGTACCCTCGCGCGCCATTACGATGGGCGTGGGGACCATCCTCGAGAGTCGCTGGTGTATCCTGCTTGCAACGGGCGCGTCAAAGGCTGATATCCTCTGTAAAGCAGTTGAGGGTCCTATTCTATCGGTGGTGACTGCGAGTGCGCTCCAAATGCACCAAAAGTGCACGGTTATAGTCGATGAGGCGGCAGCAGCTAAATTACAACTCAAAGACTACTATCGCTGGGTTTTTGCGAATGAGCCTGAGTGGGCACCGTACCGCGGCCATATCAGTAGCCCTCTTTAATTCGCCGCAAGAGCCGCCTATCTTGCGTATTCGGCCTCTCTTCCGGAGCCGCAGCACGAGAGAGCTTGTGCATCTCAGCAAGCTCCGTGCGCCGCATCTTACTCTCATCTGTTTCCCTAAAAAGCTCAGCAGCGACCGCCGCTGAACCACGTCGCGCAGATACCTCCTCTACCACCACCACGAATTCTCCCCTTGGTGTTGCGATACGGAGCTCCTGACCTACACAGACTGCTCTGCTTGGCTTAGCACGCTCGCCATTGATGGACACACGCCCCGCCTCAATAGCTTCGTGCGCCAGCGCCCTAGTCTTAAAGAAGCGCGCCGCCCATAACCACTTATCCAACCGAACGGAGCTTTCTCTCTCTTGGGATTTTTCTCGCTGTGACATATCTCTCAAAAACGTACTACAGGTCGGGAATCTTGAAATCCCCCCTACCCCACCGCATAGCGCCTATGAACATATCACCACAGTTAACGATCCTGACCACCCAATCGTTGAACATGTGATGAATCTGTTACCATTTCGAAACCGCCCTGTGATTTCTTAACCCCATAATATGACATGTATTTACGAGGTCAAAACGACCATAGCGGAGGACACATGGTACGCAAAAACATCTCACTCTAAGCCTCCTTGCGCTAATCGGACTGATACCGATTCACACCCCTGACGCTCAGCACAGAGAAGCAACAGTAACCCCAAAGGTCGTTAACGGTACCGATGCGCCTCAGGGTGGGTACTCATGGATGGTTGCGCTTCTTAAGGCCGCGCAATCTGACTCTACCGAGGCTCACTTTTGTGGAGGTACCCTGATCGGACCTCAACATATACTCACCGCTGCACACTGCTTAAAAAGTGAATATGGAGGAATGATCACCGATCCGAACGATATTGAGGTCTCTCTAGGGCTCCGAGAGCTTCCATATGACAAGGGCATAAGGCACAAGATCAGAGGATTCAAGGTTCATCCACAGTTTAATGAGATAACGCTCGAACATGACATAGCTATCCTAAAGTTAGTAAGGCCTGTACCGAATCAACCGATTGCTGTGGCTCGCCAGAGCGATACTGCGCTCTATGCTCCCGGTAAAGAGGCAAAGATTCTAGGTTGGGGTATGACTGACCCGATGCTTCCCATACTCCCCACAATACTCCAAGAGGCACGTGTTCCTATTCAATCCGACATCACATGCGTAGAGGAGCTCGGTCGTTGGTACAAACCGCCCTCTATGCTATGCGCAGGAATAAAATCATCTAGCGCCTCTTCTAACGACGGTGTCGATACATGTAAAGGAGATTCAGGCGGCCCCCTGCTCGTCTCTGATGGGGTAGGAGGACTAAAGCAGGTGGGCATCACGAGTTGGGGCTTGGGGTGTGCAAACCCCAAGGTGCGCGGTGTGTACGCAGAGATAGCACCTCAGGAGTCCTTCGTACTTTCTTTTCCGGATGCCCCTCCTATACCACAGGGCCGCCCAATCATCTCGGAGGTCAAAAATGTACAGACCCCAGCAGGCGATACAACTGTTACCTGTTCCCCTCCGGCATATCTCGGAGACCCGGTCATTAGATACTCTTACCAGTGGTACCTCGAATCCGAGTCTGAAGACGGTGCCGTCTTTATCCCCGGAGGCGTATACGTAAGCCCACTCGCCGGCGCACATTCACCCACATATACCCTACCAGCAACGACGAAGAAGCGCTCTGTGGTGTGCTCAGTGAGTGCTGTGAATGATGGAGGGATCTCCAAAGAGGAGTTCTCGATGAGCTATTTCATACCCGAGCCGCAGGTATCTCCAGAGGCCACACCGACCTCGAACAGTGGGGCTACAGACACCGACGCCCCACGAGTATCAATCAAACAGCTCGTGTGTGAAGGGCGACTCTGCTCGGCTCTTATCCAAGCCGATGACCTTGGATCGGGTCTCTCCACACTTTCAGCGGTCGTTGAGCTGACGTTTCAGGGGTACTGTGCTCACGGCAGGCGTTGCTCCAGGAGCAAGAACAAGTCGCTCTCGCTCGAACCCGTGGAAGGCACCTTATGGCGTACCTCATTCCGAGGTTATCCCCGGCCCCAGCAGAGAGCGAGGCTAATCGTTTCAGCGGTAGATCGCGCTGGCAACACACAAACGACTGAGCGGAGTAGGCGACTTCCAAGTCGTTAGCCGATACTTCGCTCACCTGTCGAGGTCATGTCGAAAATCGACAAAGCTCTCGCCTTGAATTTTTTTAAGTGCTGCCGGGAGAGTAAATCGATTATCTCCTGACGAAGAATATTGCCCCGCTGCGCCACTATGATTTTTCACCGACCGTAACGACTCTTTAACCTCATCACTCGTCCGTTTTCCTTGCGCTACTGCTTCGGCGACTAATTGAAGCGCATCATAGCCATTCGCGGCTCCCCAGCCGGGATGTGATCCATAGCGAGATATGTACTCGTTCACAAACCGCTCAGAACTATCCGCAGCGGTAACATACCACGCCCCATCAAGCGCTCCGTCTGCTGCTTTGACTTCGTCTTCGTCCTCGAACGTTTCCATGCCGACAAGCTCCGCGCGCATGTTCGCGCTACGCAGCTGCTTGGCAAACGATGAAAGCGCTCCGGGAAACAGTATTGCAACGATCGCGTCGACGCGCTTTTGCCGCAGCTTTTGAATCGCTGTACGATAGTCGGTTTCATCTTTGGAGAACGTTTGCGTATAAACAATACGATCGGACAGGTCTCGCTCCTTCAAGCTGGAGATGGCAGCATTCATGTCTGCAATGGTGCCGCTGGCTTCTGCCGAAACAAAACCGATCTTTTGCATATTTCGATTCGAAAGCTCTGCCGCGAGAGCATCACCGAGCACTGACGGTATCACCCAATGGATAAAGGAGTATTGTTTGCCGACAGCAATCGACGGATCTGAGGCGCCGATAGCTATCAGAATTTTACCCTCTTTTTCGAGGATCGGCCCTAATGCGTTCGCGGGCGGCGAGCCAACAACAAAAACTGCATCCGTACCGCCGGTGGCCGCCAATTTTCGGTATGCGGCTACAGTCTTGATCGGTTCAAACTGATCATCCTCATAAACTAAACTAATGCGGTCGCGAAGCTGTTGCGGCAATGCTCCGTGGGAAAGATCGATACCGTTCTTCACATAGTTGCCCAAGCTGGCAACGTTCCCGGAAAGGGGAATGATGACCGCTATTCTATACTTCGCGGCCCTCTCTGCCGAGGCATCACGAATTGCGCCGCCGATTGTAATAATAGCCCCGAGAATAAGAATTAATCGTGTATGTAGTTTCATAAGTCTGAAGTCGCCTCGCTTCCCTAGGCTGGGCTTGAGCCCCCCCCAGCTTAAGCCCAGAGAGCGGCTAAGGTCGAGATCGAAAGGGCACAGTAGTTTCTTTCACATGATATCAGTAAGGGGCTCAATCGGCGCCTGTTTGGCAGCCGTGTACGCCTTGCTCGGAGTTTCGGGATAGGTGCTTATGTTGCGTGGTAAGAGAAGAAAATTTGGGATGTATTCAGCCTAAGCCTTAAGGCGCAAAACCGGCTCACCTGATTTTGTATACAGCTTTAAGTAGTGATCCTTGATACGGTCTCGGAGTTCAAGCTCTTCCGCTGGAATCCCGGTCGCACGCTCAAAGGGGTAGAGAAAGGCCTCAAAACCCGCCATTTTCTTATTAGGTGACTCAATTTCTGGATTGAAATAGATCTCCTTCTTCCGTGCTTTCTCAACAAATCGACGGTACGCGCGTCGAGCCTCTTCACCAGGTGTCTCATTTTTGCATCCCTTAAACTGGGATAGCTCCCAACGCCTCGTGCTTGACGAGCTAAAAAGCCCCCTCTCTCGGACAGACCTGAATTCCACAGTTGCTACTCTTGCACCGTCTTTTCGAAGCGAGAGGATCTGCGACTTTCCGCTCGCGCATAACGCTGCATACCCCCCTGCGCCAACACAGTGTTCGAGCATCTTACCTTCAGCCACCAACTCTTCTTGACTTCCAACAGCGCAAACCGTGTATCCGCCCCCAAGGTCGACCTCTTCCGTAAAGAGGCGAGGCCAGGTTTGTGACGACAGATACGGACGCAATTCAGCCGGCAGCACCGAGTGCGCGGAATGCATAAGTTTATTCAGTCCGATCAGCTTCCTCAGATCCCTTCCGGCCAGAAGCTCATAAGCAGCGATTTTAAGAGCAATGGTCTGCAGGTGCTTTACCATCTCTACTTCAACCGCGAAGGGCATCAATGGGAGCCAAAACTCCGTCGCCATACGCTTAACTACATCGTGAAAATCTTCCAACTCTTCAGTATCAGCAATCAACTGCTCTATCGTTTGGGTGAGGTTGACCTGTCTGCCCCCTCCGCCCGCTTGTTCGCCTATCACGAGCTTCTCAAGACTACGTATCTGCTCACTGAGAAATCCCTAAAAGAGCTCCAAAGTAACGCACTCAAGTTGCTGATGTAGTTGCGCCATGGCCCAGGCTGCCGCGCTAGCAAGCCTTGCTCCGTAATCAAGCTGTCCTGGCTTCTTGCGGGCTAGCGCATCTCGCACCTGCCGAATGCACCCTTTATCGATTAACTTCTCTCGCTGTTGATCAAAGTGCCTGACCAGTTCAAAGTAAGTGCCCAATCTCCCAGTAGCCGGTATCTGGATCAAACCATTCCCGCTCTCGTAGAGGTATCGCAAGACGTCGGTGTATTCAATGAAGGCAGCTAATTGGTGGAGTGGTTGAGCGCTATCTTCCTCAAAGACTCCATCTCCCTGCTTTCGTGTCCGGTTGTTCGATGATTCAACCTCTTCAAGGAGCGCGTTCAAAGCTTCAGTTAGAGACCCGCCATTCTCATGCAAATATCGCAATGCCTCCACTTGACCGCATACGGCGGCAGCACGAATTAATTTTTGAGCCGGACCATCTACCCCTATATCCACTCCGCTCTGCCGCACATACCGCAGGAACTCTAGAGGCTGCTCGCCGAGGCTTTGAAACGAGTTCTCGTCTAAGAGCAATCTAGCTCCATTATCGAGAAGATACTTTAATGCCCCCAAGTCACCGTATAGTAACGCATTTCTAGTAGCTTCATTATCGTTGGCAGTGATATCAGCCCCGCATTCATGCAAGTATTTGAGAACCGAAGCGCTCCCGAATACTGCAGCTTTGGAGAAAAGCCTCTCTACATCAACTCCGACATCAACAAGACATTCCAGCAACTCCGCGTCACACCCAGTCAGAGCATTACCGATACCCTGATTGTCATCCAAAAAATCATCATTGTAATCCGGCTTCACGCCATTCTCGTGTAGGTACCGTACCACTTCAACGGACCCGTTAGCTAAAGCCAACGCAAACAGCTCATTGACATTCGCCGTCAGGCTCGCCCCTTTGTGATGAAGGAATTTCACAATTTCAAGATCACGCACTACTCCATCACAGCGAATAGCTTTGCTGTCGCGAGCGGTTACATCGGCTCCATTCTCACATAAATACTGCAGCGTCTCTAAGTTGCCGAAGCGTGCAGCGTGAATAAGAGCTTCATTATCATGAGCGGTTACATCGGCCCCGTTCTCGGCCAGGTATCGCACTATTTCGAAGGACCCATTCTCCGCCGCCAAGCGCAGCGCCTGGTTATCATTGGCAGTGATGTCCATCCCATGTTCATGCAGGTGCCGAACCATCTCCACGTGATTTAGTTTAATCGCGTGCTCCATGATGCGATCTTTCTGTTGATCCGAACACCTTCGCGCCAAACCTGAGCTAATGAGACCATCGAGCTTTTTGCGCCACCACGCCCCTGATGCTTGCTGGTAGACCTCTTTATTAAATGTCGCCCCGTACTCCAAAAGCTTTACCACCGTCTGTGGACTAGCCACTCGATTTGCCACACACTGCGCAAGGGCGAAGTTAAGGACTTTTCTGAGTGAGTCATCTCTATTTTCATGACGCTCCCACAGAAGCGATATGCCTTCTGAAAAACCCACGTAAGCAGCTATGACAAATGACCGCCCTGTACGTGCGGCCGGATTTACCCCTGCGTTGAGCAACCGTGTGAGCTCAGCTATATCCTGCTGTGAGACAGCTCTCTCAAGCAGCTCAGACTGCTTATGCTTCGGTAGATCTAAGCTCGTTGGAACACGAAGTGACCCAGAGTTCGAGAGATTAACTTGAAGCATAGGCTCGATTCGCCTCGAAGGCGCCGCTTGAATACTACGATGCTCGAGGCCTATCTCGATGGCGATCGGAATGCCGTGCTTTCCTACGTCTACCACGCTCCTGGGACTAGTCAATGGGGGCTAGCTATTGCGATTAGAAACGAACAGATGTAGCCAGATGAACGGCTTTTCCCCCTGTGCTGAGGCTGTCATAACGAAGTCGATCGTGCGCTCGAATACGGGCGGTTGAGGTCGCAACACATCGCCGGATGCCCCTAGCTGAGAGCTGATCGAGGGCAGCTCGTACCTGTGGGCGTAGAGGCCACCCGTCTTTGCTGACGATCTTTTGGAGATCTACATCATGAGCGCTGGGTACGATCATGACCCTGATTCTTCGATGCGTCTTCGAGGAATCATGGTACCTCTCTGCTCCACCTTCCTGGAGCTTTTGTGGCCTTGTACCTCACAGGCGGACCTAGAAGCTCCGTCTGTCCGATAGGGGCCTGTGAGTTGCTGACTAGATGTTGCACAAACATACCGATTCCTCTACCAAAAATATTGAAATAGTGCGAAAGATAGGACCTCTTCGCCAACGAGCTATCTCAATAAGGTGCCGGTCCGATGATCATCCTCAAAGGTCAATCTTTCGTGCGTGCATTTCTGTGTGCAATGTCCGTCTTGTTGTGTCTTTCGGTCGCTGGAGCGACCCCTTCGACCGTACCTGAGGTGTTGGCTAGACGCGGTAAGAGTATCGGCGGAACAGGGACGACCGCGCCAACTCTGACGCTCGAACAACCTACTGGGGGCTGGACCTCCAAGTACATGCTTGAGGTGAAAGGGCAGTGTTCAGACCCTTCGGCGGATCCGATCCTAGTATCAATCAATGGCGTGCGATACTACGTTCGCCCGAATGGCGGAGCCTTCTCGCGTAAATTTCCCGCGGCTCGAGGGGAAAACAACATCACCGTAGAATGCGTGAACAAAGGTGGCACGGCTACGGTATCGAGAACGATTACGGGGGTCATGCCACCTCTACCTTTCAAGGTGGTGCTCACGAGCGATACTGACGGTGTCTACACAGATCTTCATCTGTACGAACCTGATGGCACGCATGTCTACTGGGCTAGTACGAATTCCCCAACGGGTGGGATGTTCTTCCTCAATGAGCAGGGGGACTCATTCGATCAGCCAGGCTACGGACCGTATCTATACGTCCACCCTGCTCCAGGTGTCGGTGTCTTTCGAATCGATACGAACTATTGGCCGGGCGGTGCTGTGCAACACACCCTTGCTAACCTTGATATCGTGACGAACGAAGGTCTCCCAACAGAGGCGCGCCGACGTGTGCGTAGACCACTAGCCCGCCCGGGAGAAACTCAGACCTTGGTGTACGTGGTCGTCCAAGCGAACGGACTGCCGGTTAAGGTCTTCGTGCCTGGTCAGGATGATGCGAAGAATATGCCAGAGGAAGTTGCAAAGTATCAACGCGAGATCGAGCCTAAGTTCAAAGCTAACTCCCAGGGCGACGATCTTGCTTTTCTGCCGCGTAACGAAGAGCGTACTGTGCGCGACAACGTTGCCCTTGTCGCTCTTGCGCAAGCTCAGCGTTCCAGTGTGCGGTGGCAGCGAGAGCAGCGCGATTGTGCGGGGCTCGTACGATTTGCTTACAAGGAATCAGTTGCTCCACGATCCGCGGAGCAGGTAAAGGAGATCTTTTATCGCCCGGTGCCCTTTCCAGCGCTCCGATATCCTACCAAGCTGATTCTCCCTATGTATCCCAGCTTATGGCACACCGGTTTCACTAATGACGGCTTACCACGCTTTGATTTCTTCGCTGATGCAGAGACCTTGATCGGCTACAACTTTCGCTTAAAGGGGCTGGATGTAACTGAGGCTGAAAGCGGAGATATCCTGGCCTTTCGAAAAGATCTCGCCGGTGAGAGCCCCTATCACCTGATGATCTTCGGCGGCCCAGATGTTCGGCGCGGCGTAGTGGTGTATCACACCGGAAGTGAGCCAGAGGAGATCCCCAGAAGAGTTGGGGTCGTACCGAAGCCTGTCCCTCCAGCGGTGAGGATCGTGCGCCTTTCCGAGCTTTCGACATCACCAGATCCGATTTGGATACCAGTAGCAAGCAATCCGCATTTTCTTGGAGTGTTCGAGTGGAAGAGATTCAGACCGAAAACGGGAAGCCACGCGCCATTCGTATCGTAGTCGTATTGGCCCTAGTGGCGTTCCTCGTGACCTGTGCCGTCATAGCAACAGGTCGTTTCCTGAGGGGATATTCGCTGCGAGATGCCTTGTCACCAGAGGTTCCAGTCCTGGAGCTACACGTGGCGTTCTTTGATACCACGGCTCCAAAGAGGTCGTCTTCGGACAGTACAAGCGCTGCAGAGAGCACCTCCGCAACTCCTGCGAGTGAAGCTGACATGAGCTTTCCGACAGCGACTCCGAACCGATGCCCAGATGTCATCGGTGGAGATCTCGGAGCAACCCCTCCCAGACGAAGACCTTATCGATGGGAAGCAACGCCGGTACCCTGCCCACTCGTGGCAACGTGGCGTGTACTTCGCAATCCGGTCGCTTCGTCCCTCTTCTTAGTGCGAGGAGCTGACGCACTTGCATGGTACGATTCGAACCCTCACGTAACGGCTCTTCGTCAATCTGCCCTCTGGAATGGGCTGGTGCGGCAGGTCGCCGATGTTTTGAAGGTACGCGCCGAGGAGCTTCAACTCGATGATTGGAAGGGCGAGTTCCTCCAACCGCTCATACGCGATGCACTCGCGGCAGATGCCTCGTTTCACTACGACCTTGTCCACGGGGCGGGTGGTTTTGTGTTTGCGTTCGACCGCACCAAGGCGCACATAGTAGATCAAGCTCTCCCAGTTGTAATCCGCGGCCTGGCTACAACGGCGTATACGGCCGAGGGATACGAACAACCCCTGATCGGGATCCGACTTTACGGACGCCTGCTCTATCTGACTCAAAAGGGTAATCGCGTGGTGATCGGTTCGAGTCTGGAGGGTTTGCTCAACGTGCTTTCTCAGAACCCCTTCACGGCACCGCTCGATCGCGGAAGTGTTATCGCCGTGTTCCGGCCTGAAAGTTTCATGGACAAACTCCTTGTTTCAAGCGTAGGGGCTCCCGAGTGGCCCCTGTCGATATCGTTCGAACTCTCAGCGACAACCAGTGAGCTCTCTGGAGCCGCCCTACCACGAGCACGAATCTTCGATACATTTGCTCCCCGTATCGCTAGTGGCGTGCTCGCTGCGCTGCCGCATGATGCGATGGCTGCGATAGCGCTTAGCGCCGATCTCCCCCTGGGAAAACCGGTAGCTGAGTGGAACGTGCAGACGACCCGCCCGGTAGATAGCTCGGGCTTGGGTTTGGTATGGGATGTTTCGGGTAAAGAAAAGAGTTTTGATGTGGGGCTCGCTGTCTTAGCGCCGTCTGGTCCAGACGTAGCTGTTCGCCCCGGTGACTTCATCTCGAGCAAGGGTGTTTCAACCGCGTGCGCGGGGGGCGCTGTGTGGATTGCTGCCTCCTCGGATGCTCTCTTAGGGCGCATGAAAGCATCCTGCGAAAAGCAATCGCTCTCCATTCGAGATCTACGTGGATTACAGCAGAGCACCCTTGAAGAACAGCAACTGTCACTCGTGTTTAACACCGCAGTATGGTTGCAGGAGATGTTCGCGTTGGGTGTAGCGCTCGATTCCGAAAACGACTCACCTCCCGCCGATGATGCCCCTCGTGAGGCTTCTCAGGCTCCAGAACAACAAGCACGTCTACGGATACAAAAGATGGTTGATGAGCTCGCTCCGAAGTTGCCCATTCTCGGGCTCACCGGGCGCCTCGAGGGAGCTACATCCGGTCTGCGTTTAAAGGGATTCATGTCAACTCATGAGGGAGTATAGCCGTGATGAGTATTAGGTTTCTTTCGCAATATCTGATCGTAGCTTTAGCTCTTCTCATCCCAGCTTCAGTTTGTGCCCAGAGCTCGTTTTACCTCACCTTCGAGCGAAGTTTCTCTACCCGAGAAGATATTCAATTGCGGGTAGATTACGCCGACCGTACTCAGCCTTTTCAGGTGAGGATCTTACGCCCTGCGAGCGTCGAGCGTTTTCTTGAGGGTCAATTTAACGTTAGCCGGAGCTACGAGGAGCCTCGCGCAGCGCTCAATCCCTCTTTCTTCCTGACTAAAGGGGTAAACGCTCTTGGCTCGCCAGTCAGAGCTTTTCAGAAGCTACTCAGTCCAGAGTTCCGAAATTCCTTCGGCGAGGAGATATCGCCATCTTTACGAAAACCCGCGCCTCAACAGGTCGTGGGGCAATCTGAGAGAGTAGTATACGAGCCTCCGCCGGGCTTTGAGGTAGTGCGCGAGACTGCGATCGATGTCAGACGTGGCGGAACCTCGGCTGCGGATTCGTGGTGGTGGTTCTTCGATGAAGTTGGCGACGGCTCTGGGTTCGCGGTGAGAGATGTAAATCTTGGCCGCTTGCCCTCTGGCCTCTATATGGTGCAGGTTCTTCAGCGTGACCAGGAGGCTCAGGCTTTGTTGCAGGTCTCTGAGTTGTCTGTGCAGGTGAAGCAGTCGTCTCGCGATCTCCTGATTCGATCAATTGATCGTGACGGAAAGAGCGTTAGTGGTGCAAGCGTCGAGTATCGAGACGATCGAGGAGAATGGCGAAGCATCCCGGGAACCACTAGTAGCGATGGCTCCCTCCTGTACCGCCACACACAGGATCTCCCAGGTAAACTAATCGTTAGGGTGCGCGATAGTTCAGGCAACAGCGCGTACGCCGATACCGATTTCCTCCCGACAAGAGCAGCATCGCAATCCATGTTTGTGATGACTGACAGACCGATCTTTAGGCCAGGTGATACGGTATCTTTCAAGGGCTTTCTAAGGCGCAAAGAGCAGGGCCTCATGATATCTGATGCAGCTTCACTTACTGGCAGCACTCCCGTTAGCGTCTCACTTGCCAAGCCGGGAACAGGGAACACACTTCAGGCGAGACAGCTTCAGCAATCTACTTTTGGAACCCTCTCGGGAGCTTTTGATCTCGGAGAATTCGAAGAGCCCGGTTTGTATTCCGTTGTCGCGCAGGTTAACACGCAGCCGTATGCGGGAGAGCTCCGTGTTAGAGACTATGTTAAACCTACCTTCTACCTCGAACTTGTGGAACGAGAGGGGCTTCTCAGGCCCGGGAACACCTTTAAATATAAGATCCGCGCTCGGCGCTACGCGGGGGGAGTTCCTCGCTCGGCAGAATACGACGTATTCGTCTATCGCAAGAAGTACGAAGTCCCGAAGTTCGTAGAAGATGCGGGCGGAGGTTTGTCTACTGGAACCGATTATTTCGGCGCTAGCCAATCGGCAAGTGCTCTTGCCCAGCCGCAACGAGTCTATAGCTCTACATCTCCTAGTAGCTTCGACGAACGAGGCGAGTCTTCGGGAGAGATATCACTTACTCCCCTACCAAAGGAATCCACCCTCGAAGAGTGGACCTATACGATCTTGTTTCGTGCCAAAGATCGCGATGGAGCATCGAGTGTCCTCTCCGAGAATTTTTATCAAACGGTTGCAGAGGGTGTCGTAAGCGCCCAATTCTCTTCGAGCATCGTTGAACCGGGCCAGAAGGGAACCACCTTCACAGTCCGAGCAACCACACCTGAAGGAGATCCCTTGGCTGAGGTAGAGGGAGAGGCTCAATTGACCCTCTCGACCTTTGGCGGTCAATCCTCAGTCCAGAATATTCCCTTTAAAACTGATAAGGCGGGATACGCAGTTGTGGCGGTAAATCCCTACGACAACATCGGACTCCTTCAAGGGGTCGCAATCGCTCGTGGCCGCGCCGGTAAGGCATGGACGGAGGAATCACGCTCGCAGCGCCAGGAGCTGATCGTCGTCAAAGGCCAGGGAGAGTCCGTTTGCTCGGGTAGCGACGTATCACTCTACGCCAGTCGCTCCGTCGTGAGCCCAGGGGACAAAGTTAAGGTGTATGCACTCCTGCCAGATACCTGGGGAGCACAGAACAAGGGCTCTATTTGGCGCTCAACAGCCGGGGAATCGGTGTTTGCGACCTCCTCTATTGCGGTCGAGGGGCGCTCCCTAATGTTTGAGAGTGAAGCGAAGAGCGAGTACGGCACCGGATACTTCGAGACTATATCAGTGCCGATGCCAGATGGAAAATTTAGGGATGCCACGATGGCGTTTCGCGTCATCCCAAATCAGCAGCGGTTTACCGTCGAGGTACGGCCCGAGGGTGCTATTGGGGAACCGATGAAACCCTTTGAGGTGCGTGCATCGGTTAAGCGATTCGACGGAAGTCCAGCTCGGGGTGTCGAGGTCAGTCTGGCGGTAGTGGATCGGGCGGTGTATGCGATTCAGCCCGAGTTTAGGCCGAGCATATTCGACTTCTTCTTCCCACTACCACGTTTAAATGTGATGACCTTCTATTCAGACGAGCTTCAAGGTTACGGATATGCAGATAAGATCAGAAAGCCAAATTTCTCGCTCAGCGCCATCAAGTCGCAGACCAAGCTGTCCAAGCGATCGGTGCGCGATACCGCTGGGTGGTTTCCTCACTTAGTAACCGATGAGAGCGGCATGGTATCCGCTACCGTGAACATGCCTTCTAACCTCACCGAATGGTTGGTTACTGCCGTCGCCGTGGGAACAAACGGTGAATGTGGAGAGGGCCAAGGGCGATTCCGAACGGCGGTCGATGTTGAGGTTGAACCACGAGCACCTCAATTTTTGCGTCGCGGAGACGAGGTCGTTGTTCCGGTGGCGCTTCGCAATCAAACCGACCAGGAGATAAAGCTCGACGTAGAAGGTCGCCTCGACCGACAGAACGGCCCTGTCCCGCTCCTCGACGAGAAGAGCATCTCGGTGGCGCCCCGTGACGCCCAATCTCGAGCCGTGCGTATTTCGACCGACGAGGTTGGAGACTCACTCGTGTTGAGTTTTTCCTCCTCTGTACCAAGTGGTCTCAAAGCCGGAGGTCCTCGTGAGTTTGAGATACCCGTCAATAACGCAGTGTTGCACTCCGTTGTGAGCGCTGCCAGTCGCGACACCGGTTCGGTCGCCTTTTCGGTTCCACCTGGTTCCTCTGCTGATGCACTTTCATTCGTTGCTACGCGGGGCGCCCTCGGTATCGCCCTCTCGCGAGTGCGAGATCTAATAAGTTATCCGTACGGCTGTGCTGAACAGCTCGCGCACTCAACTTATCCTAATCTCGTTCTCTTGGAGCTTTCGCGGCGTGTTCCTGGGCTCGAACTACGCATGTCTGACCTCTCTCGCCTCGTGAGCCGTGCCCGCGAAAACGCCGCCGCAGGCTTACAGAAGCTCACATCGTACCAGAAAGCAGACGGTGGGTTCTCCCTCTGGACGAGCGATCCGAATACATCACCCGGTATCACCTTGATGGTACACGAGGTCTTGTCGCAGGCATCGGAGCTTGGAGTTGATGCAGCCAACGGCCTGTTGAGTAAATCAAGTCAATGGCTCGACCAGCATACCACAGATAACACGTGGACTCCCTGGCAGTTGGTGAGGCTTGCAAAGTATGCTTCCGGTTCGGAGCTTACGAGTAAGATCGCTTCTTTCGTCGTATCTACGAATAAAAAGACCAACCCGACCCTTGAGGAGTTGGTATACGCGTTGGCAATACTGCAGCATCATCGAGAGATGCCGTGGCACCGTCTGTTTCAAGAACTTCCGGATGCTCCGCAGATCGAGAGCTCGATGGAGCGTTCGCTGCTTGCCCTTCTGGGTTCGCGTAGCCTTGACCAGATCGGATTCGAGGCACACGAGTTTTCAGGGGAGAGTCTCGGATTTTCACCATCGCGAACGGTGCTCTTAGGAGACACCCTCCTGGTCTTACGCCAGATGAAAGCTCCGCCCACGGCTATGATAGAGAAGGTAGAGCGGCGACTCTTGGACGATCTCGGAGAGGGACGAGTTTGGTCGCCACTCGATGCAGCGTTAGTCATCGGTGCATTAAAGACAACGATCCTAAAGGAACTTGAGGAGCAGGAGGCAACAACTCCTAACCCCGTTGAGGTACGCGATGCGACGGGTGCATTGATAGGTATGGCTAAACCTATCGTAGCTGGTTACGCAGCAACCTTTGATCGCGTGAACCTTACGGGCAAGGATGTAAAGCAGATCTCAATACAGGCACCAGCCAGAGACCTCACAGTAGTTGCAGACCTCACTATCTCCACTCCATACTCCGATGTTGTTGAGCAAGCTCATGGTGTGTCGGTCACACGCACCCTTTTGCGTGTTACCCCAAACGGCACTGAAGTGCTGTCTCCAAACTCGAATCTCTCAGTTGGAGATATTGTCATTAGTAAGCTTGAAGTGAGTCGACCTGAGGGCAAAGGCTGGTGGACTAACCGCTCGCCAAGTGATTGGTTCGTTGTAAAGGATGGGATTCCTTCCATAGCTGAGGGTATCGATGACGATCGAACTATCCTAGCCGATGCCAACCTGATCGCTCACAACTCGACCTGGTGGAGCGAGGTCAAGGAGACGCTGCGGTATCCAGATCGAACAGAGCGCACGATGCGCCTTGCGCAGGGTGGTTCGATGACCAGCTATTCAGCCTGGACCGTCACCTATCAAGGAGGTGCGGTGGTGCCCCCTGCTCACATAGTGAATATGTACCTCAAAGGGCTTGAAGGAACTACGCCTGCTGGGCGGGTTACTTCGTTGAAACGGTAATCCATCTCCTCGACCGAGTGAAGCACAGTAATGTACAGCAGACTATCCATAGGGGCCTCGCTTGAGCTTCTCCCTTACGGGCCCCGCTTGAGCTACCCCTATGCATAAGTCTACTTCGGTTCCTAATATTCAAATATCACTGATGAACAGAACTACCGGATACCCTCTAAAGATGAGGGGGCCTTTGGTTAACGAGCCCGCTGTTTAAGGTAAACCTAGTCCGTAAATTTCGGACATACCCGTAAGAGGGGCAGCAAAGCTGGTTTTTTTTGACTCCCAAACGTAAAGGCAGAGGTTTAAACAGAGGGTAAGATCTTCAGGTGTACTGAGAGGTAAACTTATGTACACGTTTTCTTCAGGTGTTACGAGACATTCAAGGCCAGACAACGATGGTACCACCTCGGAATGGCATTCTGCGCTTGATAAAGCCGGGAGTCCACAAAAAGTAACTAGTGCCACGATCGCACACTTCAATAATGAGAATTTCATGCTTTATCCTTCCCAAAAGACAAAACGATATAGATATAGCGAGGGTTACGCACTTTTGACAAAATATGTGTCCTTAGGAAATGAGACCAAACCTATCAGAAGCCGTACTTTGTAAGCCACTACGCTTATCTCGCCTTTGCATCCTTACCCCTACGTAGAGGACCAAAAGCCGCAAATTTACGGTCTCTGGCCGTGCCGCGCGTTGAAATATAGCGCTCTCGCGGGCACCGTAGGTTTATCCCTCTGTGTGGGGTGTTCTGATCTGATCAGTACATCCGCTTCGAAATCCGATAGGCGGCGAAAAGTATCAACAGCGCTCCTAGAACGAGATCGAGAATAAAAGCTCGCGATGCGGTGGCGTGCTCTTCGGCACCCGACTTCTTATCAACGATCGCAGCAATCCTGGTGAGAAGCGGTCGTTTTGATTCAGGAGATATCGTACGCTGTCCTTCGTGCACTGTGGACCAATACCTCACCCGTATCTGGGCGTTCTCATCGAGCAGATCATAGCTCGGATAAGTTCCCCTATAGCGCACGTTGAGCTGCATGAAGGCGTGCTGTAGATCATCTTCGATAGTCTCGGGTCTGGTGCCTGTTATCTCAACCGATGCAACCATGAAAGCTCGGCACGTTTCATAGACGACCCATACAAGAAGCATGGTCGCCAGAACATAAGTCATCGCTGCGCCGAGCGTTGCAACCGATACATCGTGCAGGAGCAAGCCCCCTACAAATACATAAATTGCAGGGCGATGAAACACGATCGGGCTCTGATGCACCCAATGTGCACCGGTGATTACACCTGCAGCACCCGCTATTATCAGATAGAACCCCAACCACAGGAGAAGCTGGATCAGGACCACGTCGGAAACCGTCATATCATCATGGTTGGCAAGTAACTACCTAGATCTCCTACGCCGAAACTCTCGATCCTAGAATGACTCCTGACAGGTAGCTCCACATCTTCCCCTGACTTGTATACTGCGCGCCATATCCTCATCCGAGACCGTACGTCTCAGGGGAGCTCACTGTGGAGTAATAACGAACCTCTGCCCTTTAGGCTGTTACATAAGGCTCATCGGTGAATCAAGTGGGTAGGTTTGGCGTTTCCGGACGTGAACATGCACGTTCACGCGGAAACACGCGATTTATCCCTGAAAACAATGGGTTATGCCCCATCAGCAGTCATTGGCACCCACTCGATTTCACGAAGAGCCTTACAGAGAAACCGGTGGGTTAAGTTTTTCAGATGTGCCAAACTGGAGAGGCTTATGGCTCTGTAGTCTTTCGGGGAGAGGCGGCACTCATGGCAGACACTACCGTATCTCTGGATACTAGTTCACAGCTCAGGACATGCTCCGTCACATCATCCACATCAGTCCGCGTAGACGACCAGCCGTTAGCAACCCGCATAAAAATCATGGCTCCGACGATCTCGCCTGACGATCTTAAAGCAATAGTCGATAACGCACTCAGTGCTGGGAAGAAGATAGTTTTTGACGTAAGCTCGTTGGCTATATTTCCTATTCAGATCCTGCCTACGATACTCAGCCTCAAGCGCGCGCCTAGCCATGCAACCCCCCCCCACGCATGTGCAGATATCGAACTGGAAATTGGTAAGCACCATGCTACGAAAGTTGAGACCCTAAAGCTCAAGAAAATCTCCCCTCCTATAACCATCACAGAAGCGGAGGAATGTTCTGTTGAGACTATCACTCACATGTCTAAGAGCAACCAGCCTTGGTGCTCTAAACTCCGAGCACCACTACCTGCTCGTGACTCGACTCAAGATGACGATTCGAGTGGATTCCAACGCTCACCTCCCGAACATGCAGACATTAAGCATGTGACACAAGGCGCCGTGGCTGAAATACTGCCAGACCCCTTGATCTTCTGCAGTGACGATTCAAGAGAGCTGCTGTTGAAGTATATGAGAGAACTACCAACCGACCAAGCTTGCCGGCTCAATCTTTCATCGGTATCTCAGAATAGTATGCAGACTTGGTGTAACGTCCTGGCAGGGATAATCACCTCACGCTATCGCCAAGGTGCAAAGCACATAGAGATTCTTCTGCCTGAAGGGACCTTATCGACGGTCGCCAGGGGCTTAAGATGCCTCCCAGCTGGAAGCTTCTCTCTCAAAGAAAACTAGCGAAACAAGGCAAGCATACTGCAGCCGTTACTCCCCTACCATACCACGTGCTCGTGAAGGTGCTCGAAAATGTTGGCTTTTTCGTCTCGGGTACGTTACGGCACATCTCTCAATCACCCTGCAATAACCTCTCCAGCAGGTACACGACTTTTGGCGAGGTGCTTTGGCATCGTGCCTTTTCACGCACCGGCTATCATACAACCGATCAAATACGTGAGGGTCTATGCCACAAGAATCGAGTAGTCTGTTGGAGCAATTCAAGCAGTTAAAGCAGCTCGGTCAGATCCGCCACAATCCTGATGTGACCTTAGCAACTGCCATCGTTCTACTCGAAGTTGCTTCATCTGATGAGATAGTCGACCGTTTTGAGCGGGGCCTGATCCATAACGGGTTAAAACAGCTCTTCGATATCTCCGATGCTCGTGCAGCAGCCGCGATCGGCGAGGCCCAGAATCACTTACGAAATATGCGAAGCAGCGCGACCGAAGCGTCTTTTCTGCGTGACATCTTGGATCCAATTAGCAAGCGCGCAGTGATGCAATTAATCGACAAGCTGATCAATATGGATGGCGCGGTAAGTGGTATGGAGATATATCTCCGAAACCGCTTCAAGACGTTGCTTGGCCTTCCTGCGGACAGCTAATTCCAAAAGCTCTCTTCCCTACCCCTTACGCCACAGCATACACTGTCTAGCATCATGAGATCGATGTTGTGCGCGGTGATCGCCGGTGTTTGCATGGGCTGCATAGGAGACACGGCACCGCCCGGACAGATAAAGGTTAAGAACGATTCTCGCGACCGCGAGTACAATATCATCTCGGTATCAGGCGGAGGTGCATCGGCATCATTAAGGCCCGGCCAGTCGCTTGTGTTACCAAAGGGTACACGTTCGTTCTCTGTTGAGCGACGTTACGAGAAGTTTACGAGATACTACTCAGTTTCCTGCCCTGCGCTGAAAGACGATGGGATAATCGTCAAGCTGATCGATATTCATGTCAATCGTATTCGTGGAGGTTGTAAGACCACGGGCGCCTCGATGCGTTGAATTTTCTGCTACTTAGGGTGCCTATATGTTTTCTGGGACGATTTTGCGCCGCTTCATAAACCTTTTCGTGAGTCTGCCGACTGCCTATTCATAGGATAGTAACTGGCTCTCTCTTTAAGGAGCCCACACCGGATGTCCGGCCATCGGAGGTTCTCGCATGGCAAGCTCGAATTTCAACTTTTCATCTCTCTTAGGGGGAGGGTCCACCACCACCCTCAACAAAACCCTTAATAAGCTCTCAGACTCATTCGCCCGCCTCGCTACGGGCTCTCGCTTGACCAAAGCATCGGCAGATCCAGCAGGCATTGCAATCGCTGCGGCGCTGGAGAGCGTCGTAGTGCAGGTTGGGCAAGCCACACGAAATGTTGCCGACGCCACCTCGGCAGTATCGATCGCCGATAGCGCCTCTGAGCAGGTACAGGGATTGAATGTTCGCCTCCAGGAACTCGCGGCTCAGTCTGCTAACGGAACTCTTTCCGATGGGAATCGAGCCGCACTCCAAGCCGAATTCAGCGCCATAACGCAGGAGATTCAACGTATCGCTGATACAACTGAATTTAACGGCACAAAGCTGCTCGACGGTAGCTCAATCTCTGTTCAAGTTGGCGTTGACAGCTCGTCGAATTCCTCACTCAACGTCGGTGGCCTCAACGTCAAACAGCTCGCTCAATCGCTCGCTTCGCAGAACATCGGCACCCAATCCGGTGCACAGGCTGCTATCGATGCCACGCAAACCTTCGCCGACTCTCTCACAAGTCAACGTAGTTCAGCCTTAGGCGCTGCTCAAGCGCGCCTCGACTCTATCGATAGCTCCCTCAGGGCTAAATCTCAAACCGACCAGGAGGCCCTCTCACGGATACGAGATGTCGATTACGCTGCAGAGATCGCAACGGCTACCGCACTTAAGATTCGAGCTGAGGTGAGTACAGCTCTCGTCGCGCAGTCGAATCTAAATGCAAACATCGTGAAAAGTTTGCTCTCGTAAAGAGAGATTGCTTCTCATCACACAACTTTTACCGGCTTTCTCCGAATATTTCGGTATGAGCAGGGGTGTATCTCTACTTGAAACCATGGTCGTGCTTGTCCTGACTACAACCCTCTTCGGCGGGGCCGTCATCGGTCTAGCCTCCGTGCGGCGGGGTCTCATCGTGCGGGCCGAATCCGACCGTTTGAGGCTCTTACTGGAGCGCGCCTACACCCTCGCCCTCACGAGTCAGGACAGTAGTCGGGTAGAGTTCGTAAAAGATCGAATAGCCTTATGGAGTGGGGATAACCGCGTGACCTCATACCAGGCTGCACGTGGTGTGAGCCTCGAAGCACCACCTCACCTCACCGACGGGATACGATTTTACTCATCCCACACGGCTTCACCGGCTACGATCTCGATTCGACTAGGCTCAACTGTATGCTCTTTGACGATATCCCTGCGTGGGAGGATACGGGCGACGTGCTAACTCTTACTAAGCAAAGAAGCTGGCGCGTATATGACAACGGATACCTCCTACCCGAAGTCCTGATCACTATCCTGATTACCGCAGTGTGCAGCTCTATATTACTGTCGTTCTTTCTGCGTGTCTCACTGGTCATCCGTACACTAGAGCAGGTAAAGCAAAAGCACGGAGATCCACCGATATGCTCCCCCGAAGCTGGGCGAATACGATGCACCATCGCTAATACTACGACGACGATAATTCAATGAGTTCTATTCTATGCAACGTGGGACGTCGCTTATAGAGCTCTTGATAACCCTCGCACTTGGAAGCTTAGTGCTCACCTGCATATCCACAGCTCTAGTCAGAGGCCATCATTCGTACGCCCTACTCGCCGCTACTACTGAGGCTGCACTGTCTCGCGAAAAAGCGGCTAGTGCCTTGGGAGCCGCCGTACGAGCCCTTGATCGACATCGTCTCGATATCGGATGGATCGTAGTAAAGGGAGAGCAGATCTCTACCATGGATCATCCTGTGGCTCGATTACGAGGTACATCAGCACCTCGTCAAAGCTCAGACATCCTCTCTGTAATCGAAACCTCACCGCTCCACAGAGGAAGGATCATCTCATCTGACCTGCGCGGGACAGCAGTTAGCCTAAGGGTCTGCGAATTACAGGGACTGCCATCCCTCTCTCAGGTGAGGAGCTTCTTGGTACTTGGATTTCACGGCCCTATCTACCTACTCGCCAGCACCCTGCAGGAAACCAACGGATGTCTCGAACTACAAGGCTCCATCGTATCAAGTATCTTCGCAAGCAAGGCTCAGCCAGGGGGAAGCCTACATATCCTCCTACCTATTCAGCGCGAATACTCGCTGTTTGTAGATCGCTCTAGTCAACTGAGGCTTGTTTCTCATACTGCTTCTCGAATCCTGGAGAACCAACCGGTCGTGCGCGGAATCTCGTTTGTCCGCATTAGTGCTCGCCAGGAAACGGAGGGCGCCCTCCTCTTTTCTCTCATGGTTCAGCCTATCGGAGGACGCGCTGCTACGACACTCTTATTTCCAGCCACTACGAGGAGACCAATATGGAACGAACTTCTTCTGTAAGGATCCATGCTGCCCGCATGCCCTCGTTGGACGGTAGCAACCGAGGATGGGTGCTCCCGATCGCTCTCTTCGGCCTGATGCTTTTGGGCTCTCTCAGCAGTCTCATGAACACCAAGATCCTTTCGTTGGCGCAGGTCTATCGTGACTATCTGGTAAGCTCATCGACGTATGAGGAACTACGCTCGCATATCGCCACCGTTCGACCTCCGCACGGGTGTACCCAGCAGTATGCTTCTAGCCAAGGGAGATCTCGCCCATGGTGGGTATGCGTGGAACCACAACCCATCTTTACAACCGTTCCGATAGTTAATCATCCAGTACCGGCGCCAGACTTCAATGCACTGCTCGCTCATCCGAAGCCGTGCATGTGGGGCCGCACACGCGTAGCTCCTAACCGCTATACCTCACCGGTAGCTCCCATGAACTGTTCTGTCACAGGAACGTTGTCATCGAGTCTGGCGGTGATCGACAACCTCGAATTCGACTTGGTCACTATCAAATCCCAGCAGGAACACGGGGTTCTTACCCTGACCACCCCCGGGTACCTTACGGCACGCGGCCCCCTGCAAATCGAGAGCGATCTTGTCATGGCAGTCGGAGGCAGTGCTCGCATCGAGCATATCCGTAGTACAGCACAAATGCCTGTACGGATAACGATAATCGCCAGTCGCGGCGATGTCGAGGTGCAGCGCGTATCAGGCCCTGTAGCTCTATTCGTTGCAAGCCGATCGATGATCGATGTACCACCTACTGCATTTCTACCGCCCTTCCCATTTCCTGTCGCAAGAACACCTACCGTTCAAGGGATTCAACCGGATGACTAGGGAAGCGCGCCCAGTCGTATTGATTAAAAGGCCCATCGGTGAATCAAGTGGGTAGCATTTATGCCCCATCAGCAGTCATTGGCACCCACTCGATTCCACGAAGAGCCGCTTAAAAAATCGCGGCAAAAGCCCCTTACGCAGCCTGAGGGTCTTTTTGTATGTGTTGCCCACTCAAAACTCATAAGCGCCTCTACGTTTTTGGGCCAGTTCGACGTCGCATCGGCTTGATAGCACCCTTGCTTTTCTGCTGGGTACGCTCAAGTTGCCGCCTCAAATCCTGTAGCGCCTTGATACGCATACTGAAAGGCTCACGCTCCTCAGCGCTCATCTCTCCCATGGTCTTGCTGCTACCATCTGGTTGAAAGATCGAATCCCATCCAAAGTCATCGCCACGCGGGGGAACGATTACGCCACTAACAACCCCCTCCCCGTACATAAAGCTCTGTGCACCAAGAGCTAATCCAAAGATCGTTCGAACCTCTGCCCGAAAATCTCCCTTGTGTCCCGCAAGCGCGTACACACCTTCAACCCCCAGCGCCTTCAAGAACCATTTAATGAGGGGCCCCGGAAGGCCGTTAAGCGCTGACATAGCAAGAGACGTATCCTCTATCAGCACCGGAGAGTAACCTTGTGCGATAGCAGCTTGCGCCTTCGCAATCACTACTTTGCGCGGCTCAAGCTCTTGCACCTCAGGCAGATCCAAGTGCACGTGTCGCATCGTGCCGAGCACAGATTCGACCTCCTTCAACTTAAAACGATTTCCCGTCACGAAGAAAACATCGCGCAAGATCTTATCGATCGTATCCCAACGGCCCGTCATAGCGCTCTACTTTCCGAGAAAACTGAATCCTCAAAGCGCAGTTCTCGCCACATTAGTCTGGGGAACTCATCACCCCACATGAACTACAACCTCTCGTGTATGAGGGCTTCTACGATGCTCCCATACATAGATCCCTTGCCAGGTTCCCAGAGCAAGCGAACCTTCAACCACAGGAATTGAAAGCGATACATCTGTAAGGATAGCTTTTATGTGAGCTGGCATGTCGTCAGCCCCCTCGCTCGTATGGGTGTAAAGGCTATCGTTTTCAGGCACAAGTCGGTTGAGCCAGCTCTCCAGATCCGTTCGTGCTGATGGGTCTGCATTTTCCTGGATCGTAAGACTTGCCGATGTATGGCGAATAAATACCGTACACAGCCCGGCTTGGATCTCGGATTTGTAGACGATCGAGGCTACCTGATCGGTAACCTCATAGAGACCCTGTCCACGAGTTCGGATTTGCAAACGCTCAACCACGCTCCTGCTCCAGCACCATCCGACCCCACGTTGCGAGGCTCGGAACAGAAACTTGCTCTTTGGTCATCAGATCTTTGACCTGGATCTCTCGTGTTTGAGAATCAACAAAAAGTACGTACCTGATACCTTTGCTGTCAGCATAGTCGATCTGTTTCCCTAATTTTGGCGAACGAAAAAACACCTCCGTAGGCAGCCCTACAGCGCGCAGTTCCTGCGCAACTTCATTTGATATGATACGGTCCTGCTCCGTGAGCACCGTGACAAGAGCTCTCGTAGGAGACCTGCGCGATGTATCAACCAACTTCTCAGCAATCACAAGCTCCATCAGGCGACTTAGGCCTAGGGAAACTCCTACGCCTGGTAGCTTTTGATCACAAAACTCAGCTGCAAGATTATCATACCGACCGCCTGCTACGAGGGTACCGAACTCCGGGTACTGATCCATCCCGAGCTCCATGATCAGCCCCGTGTAGTAATCGAGCCCTCGAGCAAGGCTAAGGTCTATCCTAGTTCGAGCAACAACACTCGGTGCAATGAGTTCACACACCGCCACGAGCTCCTGTAACCCTTCTTCGATCAGGTCACTCTTCAGGCTCAACTCCCCTACCTTCTCACGAAGCTCGGCGACCGGACATTGAATCGCCGTCGAATTCAATATTGAATCGATCGCTGCGGTGGACACTCCGTCTATCTTTGCCAGCTCTTTAGCAACCCCTTCACGCCCTATCTTGAGAATCTTATCGACTGCTATGATGGCTAACGTGCGCGCCTGCTCGCTCAGCCCCAGGGCCTGATACAGGCCCTGGAGGAGCTTGCGGTTGTTGAGCCGTATCGAATAGGGACCAAAATTGAGGCGCTCCATAACGAGCCCAATCACGGTGACCACCTCAGCATCGCACGAGAGCGGCAGCTCATTGCGTGCGATGATATCGATATCGAATTGGTAGAACTCGCGAAATCGTCCCTTCTGCGGACGATCCCCCCTCCATACTTTTTGAAGCTGGTAGCGCTTGAAGGGGAAGGGCAGATTATTACTGTGCTGGGCTACGTAACGAGCAAACGGTACGGTCAGGTCGAAATGGAGCCCCATCTCCGCCTCTTCGGCCTCATCTGCTCTAAGCCGCTTTACGACAAAGATCTCCCTGTCGATTACCCCCTTGGATCCCAGGGTACTTAACAGCTCGACTGCTGGCGTCTCAATCGGAGTGAACCCAAAGCTCTCATATAGTGAACGGATGGTGGAGACTACGCACTCCTCTGCCAACTTCTGCTCCGGTAGCCACTCCGGAAAGCCAGATATCTTGGACACTTTAGCCATAGTCGATAACCCTCTGTGGGAGCCCAACAGATCCTAAAACAGGTGTTCTCACCGGCCCTTACCTGCGTTTTGACTCTCGTCTTAAGAGTATACCACCCGATCCCGCTCAGGTCACTCTTCGTCCTTCCCTAACAAGCCAAATCACTGTACATTACTAAGGTAATTTCGTGGCCAAGGTTAGCGTTCCACGGCTCGCTGGGGTGTAAACCCTTGAGCCATCAACCTCAAAGACCAGCCACTTTCTCACGTACTAGGCAAGGGGGCACATGGCACGAATTCCTTGGAGTCGCATTCGAGAGGCGTTTGCTGGTGAATGGGTGGAGCTCGTGGAGTACTCCTGGGAGGGGGATTCCTCCTATCCTAAGGCCGCAGTGGTGCGACACCATAGCTCCAACCGAAGTGAACTTCTCCGCACTATGGTGCGTTCTGGAAGGGTAGAGGGCGCTGTGGTTCTCTTTGTTGGTTCAATCGTGCCAGGATTCCTCGCACGTACCGGAGCGACATCACACGATAGCGCGATCTAAGCTGAGCACTCCCCACACCGTCCCATGCTAGACGCGACCCCCTTCCTTCGGCTATACGCACGCTGGAGAAATCACCAACTCAGCGCGATGAATCCGGCCGCGACTCAGCAGCAACAACTGCGCGCTCTAATCAAGGCAGCAGCCTCAACTCGCTTTGGTATCGATCACTCCTTTAACTCAATCGCGGATGTAAGCGATTATCAGCGTCGAGTTCCCCTGAGAACCTACGAGAATTTCTGGAACGATTATTGGAAAGCGTCATTTCCACGGCTTGAAAACTGCACGTGGCCTGGATTAATCCGCTATTTTCCAGTCAGCTCGGGCACCTCATCCGGCACCACCAAGTATATCCCGTGTTCACATGAGATGCTCCGCTCGAACACCAAAGCCGGCCTCGATCTCCTGGTACATCACGTAACAAATAGACCTCACTCTAAACTCATGGGCGGAAAGAGCTTTATGCTCGGGGGGAGCACTGATCTAAGCTCTCCTACCCCGGAGATTTTTCTCGGAGACTTAAGCGGAATAGCAGTAAAGACCCTCCCATGGTGGGCACGCCAACGCTACTTTCCCCCAGCGGAGCTAGCACTTCTGAAGAATTGGGAGGAGAAGATCAATACCCTCGCAACTCTCTCACTCCATGAAGATATCCGCATGATATCGGGTGTGCCCGCTTGGATGTTAATCTTCTTCGATAAACTTAAGGAGCTGTGTCCTAACGCTGAAGACATCACTCAGATCTACAGAAATCTCGAAATGGTAGTTCACGGTGGTGTTAATTTTTCACCATACGTAGACCGCTTTCGAGAGCTGCTGGGGCCAAGCTCTGCGGAGCTGCGCGAGGTGTACCCCGCAAGTGAAGGCTTCCTAGCTATTGCAGATAGGGGATACGGAGATGGTCTGAGGATGAACCTCGACATCGGTATCTTCTTTGAGTTTGTACCCCTTGAGGAGTTGAGCTCTGCACAACCCACTCGTCACTGGATAGCCAATGTAGAGCCCGATGTGAACTACGCAGTAGTCATGACCACCTGCGCTGGCCTCTGGTCATACATCATCGGAGATACCGTGCGATTCGTTGATACTAAGGTACCGCGAGTGCTCGTGACTGGCAGGACCTCATACTACCTTTCAGCTTTTGGGGAGCACCTCATTGCGGAAGAGATAGAGGACGGGATCGTGACGGCAGCTCATGCAATCAGCGCTGAACTATCTGACTTCACGGTGGGGCCTATCTTCCCCGAAAAAGCTGGCGAGTTGGGCGGACACCTCTTCATCGTCGAGTTCGCCGGTCAAGCACCTGACGAGAAGCAGTTAGCCTCCTTTCAAACTGCCCTCGACAAACGTCTATGCGAACGCAATGAAGATTATGAAGCCCACCGCTCGCAGGGATTTGGCCTCCGGCCCCCTACCGTTGTACCCGTATCGCACGGTTGCTTCGCCGCTTGGATGAAGAGTCGGGGCAAGCTGGGTGGCCAGAACAAGGTACCCCGCATCATCACCAACACAGAGATGCTCAGACAACTAGTTGATTTCACGAACACTTTTTGCTCCGCAGCTCCGCGTGCCGCTTGTGATTTCAGCGTCGGGTAAGCCAACCACATGTCGGCACCCCATGGCACCTTCAGTTGCATAACCTCGAGCAGAAAGCCTACACTCTCATGATGTCGTTCGTCTCGCTACTCTCAGTAACCGCGCTCTACACCCTATCTCTCGTAGGGGACCGCTGTGTTGTCGTCGCGCTCGCGCTGGCGGCGACAGTGGGAGGAAGACCTTGGCTTTGGGGTGTTTCCTTCGCGAGCTTCCACGCTCTGTATGCCTCTATCGGTGTTGTGGTGGCTGGAGAACTGATCAGATATTCAGACCTTCTTGGAGACCTTCTGGTACTGATCGGTAGCCTCGTACTGCTGCGGCATTTTATGCACCATCGCCTCCACCACATCGTGCAGAAAGATTGCAGCTGCGAGCATCACCATCATAGTCAGATGAGTAGCTGGGGAATAATTTCGACAGCCGGGGCCCTGTCGATTCACTCGCTAGCGGGTGGCGCCATCGTCCGCGAACTGGTCGGTCCTGTTTCTGCCCTAACTCTGACCTTGATCCTGCTCTTAAGTTCGGTGCTAGTAGGGGCCTTGATCGCTACTATCGTGTTTCTAGGGGAGACAGAAAGGGCGCCGATCCTCAAGAAGCTGGACAAAATCCCTGGGGTATTCGCTGCGCTTTTGACCGGTATTTGTTGCTGGGCTCTTTACCACACGCTGCTCGAGTTCCTCTCTCCCTCATGGATAGTTAGTGCTCTGTACGTCGTTGCCTCGATCGTCGTTTCCGTGGCGCTCGGTTACATCACCCACGAACGGGGGACTTCAGCTCTCCTGCAGATCCCCTCGAGGCGAGGATGACTCATCGTGTTACTCCCCTTGTCACCGGGCCCAGCTGCTCGCAAAAATCCCGTGGTATCGATATATGCAACGGTATCTTCTGCCACCTTGCCATGCGGCTAGATTAGTTTAATATCCTCGCACACTGAGATCATTACGTTAGTCATGAGTGTACAGAACAAGCCTTTTAACCCCGTCAATATCCTCAAGCAGCTACTCTTCTGGGCGATTCACCTGGGTTGCTTCGGAGCTCTTTGGGTTGGTTTCAGCTGGACCGCTGTTGGGGTCTGTTTTGCGCTCTACTTCATTCGCATGTTCACGATCACTGGCGTCTACCACCGCTATTTTTCCCACCGAAGTTACCAAACGAGTCGTTGGTTTCAGTTTTTTCTGGCTTTAATCGGGACATCCTCGGCTCAAAAAGGCCCAATTTGGTGGGCCTCGCACCATCGACACCACCACCAGCATTCGGATACCGAAGAGGACATCCATCCACCGCGAATGTATGGATTGTGGTGGGCTCACGTTGGATGGGTTCTCAGCACTCAGTTTGTCGAAACACGCTATGAGCTCGTAAAAGATCTTCTTAAGTTTCCCGAGCTGCGTCTCCTTGATCGAATGCACTTCGTTCCTCCACTACTCCTCGCTGCTGCGGTCACTTTCCTTGGAGGTTTCCTACACACTCACTACCCACAACTCGGAACATCTGCTGGTCAGCTCTTTGTGTGGGGCTTCTGCATCAGCACCACCTTGTTGTATCACGGTACATTTTGTATCAACTCCCTTGCTCACCTGATAGGGAAGCCAAGGTTCCAGACGGGAGATGACAGTAAAAACAGCCTCGTGCTTGCTCTCATTACCTTGGGCGAGGGATGGCACAACAACCATCACCGTTACCCCGGTTCAGAGCGCCAAGGGTTTTACTGGTGGGAAGTCGACATATCGCATTACATCCTCAAAGTGCTTTCCTGGTTCGGCCTCGTGTGGGAGCTTCGTGTACCACCTGAGCGTATTTACATTGAAGCAGCTCAGGCAAAATCCGCTAATCTTGGCTGAGCCCGAAAGATTTTTTAAGTTGCTGTTAAATAGCAACTTTTTATTATTCGCACTCTTTTTAGGAATAACCTGTGTACCTCTCAACGAAGCCTGGAGCTAACATGCCTTAAGGCTTGTTAGGACATTTCTTTTCACCTGTTGAAGCAGGATTTGCCTGAAACAAACCCTTAAACCATGGTAAGAATCCTCGCGGCTTGCCGTCGTTCGTAACGGCGTCAAGGTAACTGTCGTAGTCAGCGGTCACGATCTCCGGAATATCTCTTTCTGCAAGAACAGCTTGGCGCTGATCCTCAGGAACTTTGTCGATAGTATCGGTGTATACCACCTTGCCTTTTTCATCTTTGAATCTAAACAGTCGTGCCTGTGCCCCAGGATCGTCCTGTCGTAACTTGACCCACAAGACCCCCGCGACGGAGAGAAGCAAGATCATCGCTATAACCTTGAGCTCAATAGCACCGCGAACTCCGCGGGAGGGAGGCGATGTGAGCTCGCCAACGTGTTCACGAATTGGTTTAACCGGCTTCTTCGTCTTAGTATCCATGTCGCTACACCAGAAAAGATCTACATTCCGATTCTTCAGTGTGGTCGGCAGATCTAGGCTTTTCCATGAGTTCCCTGCCTCTCCTCGTTCTACGCGTAACGAATCTCGCTCCTCGTCTCGTGGCTTCAGCTCAAGAACCAAATCCCACAACCTATTGATATCTCTTGCTGTTAAGAGATCCTTCTCCTATCTTCGCCCAAAACTGGAACTCCCGGCAATCATTAGCATCTAAAGATACTTGCAGGTCTGGGGAATTTTTCGAGGTATCTGTACCGCCTCGGAGTCTTAGCGACGGCCCGAGCAGGGCGATGCCTCGAACTTTGCTTGCAGTGGGCGGCTGCCGTGATTTAGTGAAACACCACACGACTGTGAAGATACTCATTTTTAATCAGGATTGGTTCGCTGCTGAGCTTCGTGACATGGGATACGAGGTCGTTCTCTGTGGCACAGGCGACCACATGGATGTAAAGCTCACTTCGTCCATGCACCACATTGATCAGGTGCTCCAGGATATGCCCAGCGGTTTTGCGCCGGATGTAATACTCTGGATGGACAACAGCGCACCACTTCTCCTCATTGGCTTAGAAGATTGCAAAGTTCCGGTGATATTTTATTCTGTAGACACGCAGCACCATTACGAGCTTCACTCTCAATTAGCTACAGCTTTCGACTACGTACTGATCGCTCAACGCGATTACATGTTTTACTTTGCCGAGACCGGCACTCCGATGGAGTGGTTTCCCCTCTGGGCACCTCGGTACGTGGAGCCATCGAAAGACAAGAAGTTCGACCTCACCTTCGTAGGCAACTTAAACTTTAAGCTCAACCCTGCGCGAGTTAAGTTCTTCGAGGATTTGCAGAAGATCACCACTATAAATGTGCAACAGGGAGCCTACTGGGAGATCTTCCCTCATGCCGAGATAGTGGTCAATCAGACCGTGAAGGGAGACTTGAACTTTAGAGTTTTCGAAACGATGATGAGTGGGCCCCTCCTGCTCACAGAAAGAAATTCAAACGGACTACTCGACCTCTTTACGGATGGCGAACACCTCGTGACATACGAACGCGGCAACCCGCAGTCCGCTGCAGATATATCTAAAGAGCTACTCAGCGATCGCACTCGCATGAAACGCATAGCAGAAGCAGGAAGATCCGAGATACTGGCCAAGCATACTGCTCGACATCGAGCACTCGAACTTTCAAGGATAATTAGTTGTGTTCGCAAGCGTCAGTCGAATGTTCGTCGCTATTTCGCAACTATGATCAACCACAACATAGTCTCTACCACAACCGAAGAAGAGGCTCGCGGTATGAGTGTGAAGGCGATCGTAGCATCTTTGCGAGCCGCTCAGTCCGCTTTCGATGAAGGTGCAATTCCGACTGATATAGAAACAGCGCACCTGATTCGAGCATGTGTTCGATACGATCGACTAATCGGTACGGGAGCAGGTGCCGAACTACTACGGATATATGCAGAAGCCTTCCCGAGCAACCTTCTCTTAGGGCTTGCTGAGGTGCGATCGCGCTTGAATCAAGGCAGACGGCTTGAAGCAAAGGAGCTCGCAGCGCGACTCTCCACAGCACCGAGCACAGAGGTATTCACTTTGGCTGAGAACACGATTTCAATGTTGCTGGCCTAGCGATCTTCAGGGTTAACTTTTGCATCACCGCTTACAACGTCGTACAGCAGTTTGTTGAGCAGAAGATTACCAACCACTAAACCGCCATCCTCATTTAATATATAAATTGCAAAGGGGCGATCCTCGCCGTCTTCAGTTCTAAATGATCGAAAAAGCGCCAATCCCTTGTGACCTTCATTGTCATTCGTGGGGATAGTCTCTACTGATTCATTAAGCTCGTAGAAATCTGAGAAAAATGGGATGAACCTCTGCTCTATAATCGTTTGAATAGCTCCGGCTCCCATCGCGGATTCGGTTCGCTTGATCAGGCTTGGACTCAACAACTTACGAAAACGAACTGCATCGCTCTTAACCAAGGCATCTACTGCCTGCTGAACCAACACACTGTACTGATCCGATCGTGATTGGTAGTCTCCAGAATCTTTTGGAGGTGTGGTCTGCGCAGCTACAAGCAAAGGCTGTATCGAAAGCATAACGGCGCAAACACGTGCCAGTAGAAAGTTCCTACAACGTGCGGTTGTTTTTTTTATTCGCATCAAAGAGTGCTCTTTTAGTTCACAAAATCATCGGATGCCATGCGGGCACGCTCGAGAACCCGAGCTTCTTCGTACGAAACAGTTGTGCCCCTCCAGCCTACGGCTCGCAAGAGGGTAAAGGGAACGTGTACCTGCGCCGACATTCGAGCTCTTACGTTGTTATCGATCAAAGCGCCGGATACCTGGAGACAATAAGCTTTCCCATCAGGGCAGCTTTCCTGGTAGGAAGCCCTCGGAAACGACGCTTGAACGGTTTCCACAGTTCTCATTATAGCGTCATTAAAGAGGGTCTGTGTCGAGCTGCCACCACTTCCTGCGGAGTTACCTGTACTCGCCTGATAACGACAATCACCTTGTGCTTCCCGGCAACACCCCTCAACGGCCGCGCTGGCTACCTTAGAACCGCACGGGATCTCTTCCCGCACCTGGACCTCCTCAACAACCCGGCACTGCGTATCGGGCTTCTCCTTGGTAAGAAGGTCCGGGGCTGCTCTTGTCGAAACGTACACTGAGACAGCTGGAGGAACACCGTATTTGGCTCGATAGCGTTCTATCGGAGCGGCGAATGGGGTCTCTTCACAAGGATTACGCTCGTAGGGCCCAATCTCTTGAGCAACAGGCGCCTGAATCTCTCTAGCTGCACAGCTCAGACTCTTGTCGTTCTCCGACAGGACCTTTCTGCCAGCCGGCTCGCGATTCGGCACAGCACAGGCAGGCATCGGTTCGTCACTACACTCCGCGACAGTAAGATATCCGCTCCCTAGTGGCTGCGAATAGCGTGCTTCTAACTTCGCATCTGGAGACACCTCCCTTGTGACGCCACACCCCTTGAGCAGCTCCTCACGGGTCCACTCCTTGCGTGAGCACCCCCGTAAAACCTCACTCTGAAGATCAGCTGAGCAACGGTGATCAGTTGCGATACTTGGACATTGAGAGCCTCCCCTAGCAGGGGTCCAAAACTTACGCGGCTCAGCCCTCCCAGCTGCCATAACTTGAGCTCTAATCGTCTCCAGAGCAGTACGGGTATCGGTATGAAGAGGGTTCGGAGGTTCAACACGACACCTATCACCCTCTCCTCGTGTTGGTCTCGATGTAAATGGCCTCTCATCACTGAGAGCTTTATAAGAGACCGCAACTTCGTCGAGCTTAGTCGCACATACCTTCGGATTGAGAGAATACCCGCAGGGAAAGACCTCTTTTACAAGTTCGAAGGTGGGAAAAAACAGCTGCATGTCGCCCCCTTGCCATTCAACTCGTTCTCCATCGGCGCTGCTCAGAAAGAACGACACCCGAACCTCTGCATCGAGCGGAATGAGGTCCAAACTACCGTGGGACTCGATCTCTTTCACATACCTCCCTGCATCCCGATGCGCTTCCTCGGCGCTCTTCGTAAGGTCCTGCCAATCGGCCCCCCGGACAATAAAATTTCCGCTGCTGCCACGCGACAACAGTCGTCCACCCAGTCTTTTCGAGCCAGAACCTGCTGTGGGGCTTGACCATCGCATCGACATATTTATTTTGCCGGGGTCTATCGCTTCTGTACCAGACGAGGAACCTGATACCCGAAACATAATCGGTACCTTGAGAGCCCCACCCTGGAGGAGGAGGTCACCCGCTGACCTACCGTATTGACAGGCTTGCGGTGCCCCTCGCGCGCTCCAATCTACTACTGGTCGTCCATCACGAACCGAAAGCGGGCTCTCATAACACTCCAACCTCGATCCTTGCCGTGCAATGACCGACAAGGCAGACCCCAAGCTTTCAGAGCTACGCCACGCATCCGCCACCCGGAATGAAACTTCGCCGATCTCTAGGTTACTATCATAGTAAGCGCTCTCTGGTGGTGGGCCTCCCCCTGCCCCTGCGCTCGGTTGCACCCGTGTAGCGGCCCTGACACCACCAAGCGATATCGTTATCTGCGGAGCTGTTGATGCCCGCGTACGACGATCGAGGAATCTGGGGGCGAGGGGGTCAGAACCATCCACCAAGGGCAGACCGCGAGTCTGCAGGACGTACACCGCGTGGGCGTCAACCGGGTACAAGACATCGTGCTGTGCGAAGGTCATCTGCGGCTCTTGCAGCGCTATGCTCTCGACTCTCGTGGTTTCGCGCGGGACCCGCCACAACGGCTCCGTAGACCACTGCGCCGCTACGGTAGCGTACTCGCGTTTAATCGCATACTGTTGAGAGAGCCTGCCGGTCCACACATCAAACAGGATAGGTGCCGGCGGCGCACCAAAAGTCCTCCCAGTGGAACCACAGGATCCATCAAGTGGATAGACGCACCGCAAGCCCTCTTGAACAGCTGCTTGCACAGCCCCGCGAGCCTGGAAGATACGAGCTATATCCGTCGCTCCAGCGATGAAAACAGCAAGCCCCAGAGAGGCCAAGGCGAGTTCAAGAACGAGGCCACCACCCTGCCGAGCTCTCTTCATACAGTCTACTCTCCTCTCTTTGCTAGACGAGGTACCACACGACACTGCCCGGCCTCTGTTGTACCTCGATTTACGCACAAGCCAAGTGAAAAATTTAAGATCCGTGCATTTTGGTGCAGATGCGGACACCTCTCTTGCTCGTCAACACCACAAGGGGATAATGTCGACGCATGGCACCAATCATCTTTTCCATGCATCGCGTCAATCGGGTGTATCCCCCCGGCAAACAGGTTCTCAAGGATATATCTCTCTCCTTCTTCGAAGGAGCCAAGATAGGTATTGTGGGGCTCAACGGCGCTGGAAAGTCGAGCTTTCTCAAAATTATGGCCGGTCTCGACAAGGAATTCAGCGGTGACGTAAACCCGCGCCACAACCTAACCGTTGGCTACCTGGAGCAGGAGCCACGCCTCGACCCCAATAAGACCGTTAAAGAGAACATTATGGAGGGGTGTAAGGAGGCAGCCGACCTGCTGGCAGATTTTGAGTCTGTGAGCTCAAAGCTTGGAGAGGATATCTCGCCAGAGGAGATGGAGAAGCTCATAGACAAACAAGCCGCACTCCAGGATCGAATAGACGCCATGAATGCCTGGGATCTGGACCGAACACTCGACATCGCTATGGACGCCCTACGCTGCCCTGCGGGTGAACTCGCGGTCACCAACCTCTCCGGCGGAGAGAAGCGCCGGATCGCGCTCTGTAAACTCTTACTCCAGAAGCCCGAACTTCTCCTGCTCGATGAGCCGACTAACCATCTCGACGCTGACTCTGTTGCTTGGCTGGAGCGTCATCTCCAAGAGTACTCGGGCGCGGTAGTCTGCGTAACCCACGACCGCTACTTCCTCGATAACATAGCCGGCTGGATCCTGGAGCTCGACCGCGGACACGGTGTTCCCTGGGAGGGCAACTACTCAAGTTGGCTCGAGCAGAAGAAAGCACGCCTGGAACTCGAGGAAAAAAGCGAGACCAAGCGACAGAAGACCCTCGCACGCGAGCTCGAATGGATCCGCCAATCGCCACGGGCACGCCAAGCCAAATCAAAGGCCCGTATCACTGCGTACGAGGATCTGCTTAAGGTGGAACAGGACAAGAAGATCGAGGAGCTCGAGATCTTTATTCCACCAGGACCACGTTTAGGTGATGTTGTAATCGAGGCGCGCAGCGTATCGAAAGCCTACGGAGACAAACTCCTCTTTGAGGATCTCAATTTCAATCTGCCGCGCGGTGGTATCGTAGGTGTTATAGGACCCAACGGCGCCGGAAAAACGACCCTCTTTCGACTCATCACGGGCCAGGAGCAGCCGGATAACGGAAGCTTCAAGGTAGGTGATACCGTATCGCTCTCGTATGTAAATCAGAGCCGTGACGCGCTCGACGACAAAAAGAGCGTTTTCGACGAGATCTCAGGGGGCGACGATTTAATCAAGCTGGGCACAAAGGAGGTGAATGCTCGCGCATATGTAGCTAAATTTAACTTTGCCGGCCCTGACCAACAGAAGCTCGTGGGAGCCCTCTCAGGAGGGGAGCGTAACCGAGTGCATCTGGCGAAGATGCTCCGATCGGGCGGAAACGTGATCCTACTCGATGAACCGACGAACGACCTCGACGTCAATACCCTGCGCGCACTTGAGGAAGCGCTACTCGACTTCGGAGGATGTGCTGTGGTGATAAGCCACGACAGGTGGTTTCTCGATAGAATTGCCACCCATATCCTAGCCTTTGAGGGGGACAGCCAAGTAGTATACTTTGAGGGAAACTACCAAGAGTATGAGGCAGATCGTCGCAAGCGCTTGGGAGCTGACGCTGATACCCCTCACCGCATACGCTATAAAAAGCTGACGCACTAGCTCGGTCACAAAGCGCCACGGGATCGGGAATCATCTTGAGAGGGCTCATTTTTTGTGCAGACCAGACTCAATTTTGACACAAGTCCTTAGGCCTAAGCCCCACGCCCTTCTCCATGCCCTCGTGCTATGCCTGCTTTTTTTCGTCTCCACACGCAGCCTGCTGGCACAGCGTATGGATATCCAGAGCTGGACGCAGATACTTACAACTATCTCCCTTGATCCAGAGCGCCGGTGGTTCGCCTCGCTCGACGTACAACCCCGCATGGGCAACAACATATCGGAGCTAGAGCGGCTCTTTATCCGACCCGGCCTCGGATACAACATTAATGCCCGGGTCGCGGTCGCTATGGGATATGCCTGGACCCCGGCGTACATCAACGCTTCGTATGAACACGACTTTCGTGATGAGAACCGTCTATGGCAAACGATCGCCTACAGCCACGATGACTGGGGCTTGACGTGGCAGCACCGCCTACGGCAGGAGCAGCGCTTCATTCAAGATTCATCGGGCACCTCTCATCGAACGCAATACGTTCTACGGGGGAGCTATAGCCTGCATGAGCTCCCTGAGTGGGGACTGACAAGCTTCGGACAGATACTTGTTAACGAAAACTCCGTCGACCGGGGCCCGAAGGCTGGCTTCGACCGCACACGCCTCTTCTTTGGGCCATTTTTTATATCCGGCGCTGTAAGGTACGAGTTTGGGTGCCTTGGGGAATACGCGCCTCGCTTCGGTGACGATTCTCGGGTCATTCATGCTCTGATGGTGTCAGCCCAGCTCTCTTTGTGAACCTTGGGCTACTTGGTACAACGCACTGAGCTTTCGGCGAGAGACGGATAATGTCGACACATCAACAGGTTAGCAAACAGCTGGCGAACCAGCCGGAAGGTTGACTCCTATCACAATACAGCTACAATCCCCCAGCTTGTGCCCTCAGGCACTTACCAGTAGCAACTAAATTTTTTGAGTCTTAACCATGGACAACATGACCTTGTTTTTCTTCAAATGGGCTACTCCGATATGCGGCCTTGTAGGGCTCGCATTAGCCTATCAGATGTACGCCAGCATCAAAGCCATGCCTGCGGGTAATGAGCGCATGCAGGAGATCGGTGGCGCAATCCAGGAAGGGGCTCTGGCCTACCTGAGAAAGCAGGCCCAGTACCTTGCGGTGTTCATCATCTGTGCATTCCTCGCGATATGGGCATCATCACTCGGCTTCCAAACCGCTGTGGCCTTCGTGTGCGGGGCTGGCGCCTCGTTGCTGGCCGGCTTCCTGGGTATGAGGTCAGCTACGATCTCTAACGTCAGAACCGCCCAAGCTGCTTCAGATAAGGACCCAGGAAAGGCGCTTATGATCGCCTTCAACGGCGGTGCCGTAATGGGGCTCTCCGTTGCCGCCTTGGGACTACTCGGATTAGGTATCCTATTTCTGATATTCGGAACCCCTGAGCATCATGAGCCGATTATCGGTTTCGCGATGGGAGCTTCGTCAGTAGCGCTCTTTGCGCGAGTAGGCGGCGGCATTTACACCAAGGCCGCTGATGTCGGCTCTGACCTTGTCGGGAAGGTAGAAGCTGGTATCCCGGAGGATGATCCTCGCAATCCTGGCGTAATCGCGGATAATGTGGGCGATAACGTCGGTGACGTAGCAGGCATGGGCGCTGATATATTTGAGTCCTATGTAACGTGTCTCATCGGGTGCTTGGCGTTAGCTGCAACCATGGGCGCTCAAGGACTCTCCCAGCTCACAAACCTGCAGATCGGGGCGGACACCTCAGCTGTAGCGCTTCAGCCAGCACGTATATGGCTGATGATAACCCCTCTTGTTCTTGGCCTCTTAGGTGCGGTGTCCTCGTTCGTAGCGATTAAATGGATGGGTGTTCTTAAAGAAGGAGATCCGGCACGTGCGCTCCGTATGGCGGTTCTGTTAGCCTCCGTCGGGTTCATCGCGTTGTCGTTTGGTTTCTTAATCATCGCTCCTCTGAAGCTCTTTGCTCTCTGGATGCCGATCATATTCGGAACGCTGTGCGGTATCGGAATCGGTATGTCAACAGAGTATTACACCTCGTCGAAGCCGGTATTCGAGATCGTCGATGCAGCCAAGACCGGTCCGGCTACCTGCATCATCAACGGTATCGCTGTTGGCTTCCGCAGCGTCTCGATCCCACTATTGTTGATCGTTTCGGCGGTCTTCGTATCGAACTACTTCGGTGATGTGTACGGGGTAGCGATCGCTGGAGTAGCGATGCTCGCCACCACAGGCATCATTATGACCGTAGATGCCTACGGACCCATAGCTGACAACGCAGGTGGAATCTCTGAGATGAGCCATCTCGGGACAGAAACCCGTGCGATTACCGACAAACTCGATGCACTCGGCAACACCACCGCCGCAATCGGAAAAGGATTTGCGATCGGTTCTGCAGGCCTCACTGCTTTAGCGGTTTTCGGTGCTTACACCCAGAGCTTCCCGGCTGGCAGCCTCGATCTAAACATCATGAACGAGAAGCTGATTATGGGGATATTCATCGGGGCGATGCTACCAGGCCTGGTCGTAGCGTTTACGATGCAGTCTGTAGGTAAGGCGGCCTCCATGATCGTAACGGAGATTCGTCGTCAATTCCGCGAGATCCCGGGGCTTCTTGAAGGGCGTGAGGGCGCTAAGCCTGACGTGTCTCGTTGTGTGGAGATTTCGACAAAAGCTGCGCTCTCTGAGATGCGTGCTCCCGGCCTTACCGCGTTTCTCACACCAATCCTCGTTGGTGTGGTGTTGGGTGCCGAAGCACTGGCGGGTCTTGTTCTCGGAACGACCGTAGTTGGTGTCGTTCTCGGAGTGTTCATGGCAAACACCGGCGGTGCCTGGGACAACGCCAAGAAGTTCATCGAGCAGGGGCTCGTAGAGGGAGAGAAGAAGGGTTCGGATGCTCACAAAGCTGCCGTTGTGGGGGACACCGTTGGCGACCCGTTCAAGGACACCTCTGGTCCATCGCTTAATATTTTAATCAAGATGGTGTCGATTCTGGCACTCTTGATTGCTCCCCTTCTCAAGTAGCATCGACTGTTGTCCTTGCTTTGAAAGGGATAAGGGCTGCCTCCGGGCAGCCCTTTTTTTGGTCGCATACCTCGATGCTATCGCGCCAGGAAGGCCCCTTGCCTTCAGCCCACATGACGGCAATCCTGGTAAGCAAGCGCTTCCCCGGCTCGATACTCCTCAGGGGAGATATAGCGT